>ENA-OROO01000155-OROO01000155.1-human-gut-metagenome-genome-assembly--contig:-NODE-155-length-48435-cov-4.693034_pt1 | contig 48435 bp, 61 predicted proteins | sample MGYA00242130_ERZ509052 | MGnify/ENA primary metagenome ERZ509052 (study PRJEB26280, sample SAMEA2338730) | human gut metagenome | biome: human gut; feature: human-associated habitat; material: faeces... | reverse complement strand
AAAGGCAAAATCCTTTACCCTCACCCATTTTCTCTTTCAAGGCATTTTAGGACTTCCTTCAAGGTCTTGGCTTACTCTCTCTTATCTCTCGATATTCCTTTATTTTCAAGGCTTTCTCCATGGTTTTAAGTAAAAGAAAAAGACCTCATAGAACGGTTTTTCCGCTCTACAAGGTCTTTATTTTCTTGATATTTTATTCAGCTTTTCCAACAGAACCGAACAGTTCCATCTTTTCCTTAACAGTAGCTTTGATTGCATCTGCACCAGGAGCAAGAAGCTTACGAGGATCAAATCCCTTGCCCTCTAAGTCCTTACCAGCCTCAATGTATTTACGTGTAGCATCTGCGAAAGATAACTGGCACTCTGTATTAACATTGATCTTAGATACACCAAGAGAGATTGCTTTCTTGATCATATCAGCCGGGATACCTGTACCCCCGTGAAGAACTAATGGCATAACACCGGTCTTAGCCTGGATTGCATCGAGAGTCTCGAAGCTTAATCCCTTCCAGTTTGCAGGATATTTTCCATGAATATTACCGATACCGGCAGCAAGCATATCAACACCAAGATCAGCGATTGTCTTGCACTCGTCCGGATCTGCGCACTCACCCATACCAACAACACCGTCTTCTTCTCCACCGATAGAACCAACTTCACACTCGATAGAAAGACCAAGCTGATGAGCTACGTTTACGAGCTCTGTAGACTTAGCAAGGTTCTCTTCGAATGGATAGTGAGAACCATCAAACATGATAGATGTGAAACCAGCCTTGATACACTTATAACATCCTTCGTATGTTCCATGATCCAAATGAAGTGCTACTGGAACTGTGATTCCAAGTTCCTCGTCCATAGCCTTAACCATAGCTGCAACTGTCTTGAATCCTGTCATATACTTTCCGGCACCCTCAGATACACCAAGGATAACTGGGGAGTTTAATTCCTGTGCTGTTAAAAGAATTGACTTTGTCCACTCAAGGTTATTGATGTTGAACTGACCAACTGCATAATGACCAGCTTTAGCCTTTTTCAACATTTCTGTAGCTGAAACTAACATTTGTAATTCCTCCATTTTTCTTTAATTTTATCCTAGATAAGCATATTATACTATACTATCCGAAAAAATAAAAGACTATTGCTTACAATAATCTAAAAATTTCTCTTTGATTTCTTCCCGGTCTTTTCCCATAACCAGAGAAAGCTCACTGTATAAGCCCTCCTCGGCGAGCTTCATATACCGTTCATCAGTTACCGTCACTTTCTTGCCATGTGACTCACGCTCTTCTTTCCGGATCAGAAGTGCCTTGATTACCTTGACACACTGGCGCAGATCACAGCTTTTCATTGCCTTTTTGTAACTGTCATCCCGCATCCGCTCACTCTCTACCTGCAATGGTTCGATTTCCTTGACCTCTTCCATCAAAGCTGCCGCCTCATCGGCTGTGATCACACTCCGAAGCACAACCCGGCTATTGTCTGTCGGGCAAAACAACCGACTGTCCCTTGTCTTTTCCGGCACTAACACATAATACAATTTGTCTTCATCAATTCCCGCTATATCCGGATGTGTGATCTCCTCCACCCGGCATATACCATTGCTTCCATATACGATATAATCGCCTACATGAAACACTCTCTCGCCTCCATCTTTCTATTAAACCCTCTTATATTCTACCTATTTATAATATCACTTTTTCAGGCAAATCGTAAGTCGGTTTTTCTGAATCTCCAGATTTTCAGCACTTTTGCAAAGATAGTTTCCTATTTTTTTGTGTTTTTTCACAATAGTATGCTACAAATTTTACAACTTTTGAAAATTATGTTGAATTTTCGGTTAAAATGTCGATAATGAAATTATAAGGTTCGTGGTTTGTTTTATGGAACAAGGGGGAATTTTCTTTGCGAAAAAATATAGGATTGCTAATCAATGATTTGAATACTCCATTTACATCGGAGGCAGTCAAAGGTGCCGAGCTTGGCGCACGTGCCATCGATGCAAATATGTATATCTTTCCGGGTATGTATCTTGATAATACCCTTATTTCTGATGACCATTTACAGTACGAATATCAGTATAATACCCTGTTCCAGTTTGCAAATGATAATCACTTGGATATTTTATATATTATGATGGGACTGATCGGTTGTCGTATTGATCTTGACGCCCGCCGCAGATTCCTTGCACAATTTCTTGGAATTCCGGTTGTCATCCTCTACACCGATATGCCAGGGTATCCATCTATGATTTTTGATAATCAGGGCGCCTTCATGCAGGGCATCCGGCATCTGATCGTCGATCACGGTGCGAAGAACATCGGTTACGTCAGCGGTCCAAAGACCAATATTGACGCGATGGAACGTCTGAATGCCTATCGCAAGGTTCTGGAAGAACAGAATATTCCATATAACGAAAACTATGTTGTCTATGGCAATTTCGAGGATAGTAGTGAAAAGCTGATCGGAGCTTTCGTCTCAACCCATCCGGAATTAGATGCCGTCGTATTTGCAAATGATGAAATGGCAAAAGGCGGATATCGTGTATTTGCCAAGCTTGGACTGAAGGTCGGCAAGGACATCTTAGCAATCGGCTTTGATAATGCGCCTTACGCGTCCACATTAAATCCACCTCTCACAACCGTCGAGGCAAACGCAGCTGAGCTTGCATACAAGGCAATCCTCCATATGGCGGATTTCTTAGATGAGAATACAGCACCTGTCGCACAGCGTGTTGCAACCCATTATATTCACCGCTGCTCCTGCGGCTGTGCGAACTACGATTATGATTCTCTGGCAGCAAAACTGCAATTGGTTGGACTTCTCGACGAGAAGAAACGTCCAGAGATTCTGAAACATATTATGAACTATCTGTTCAGCACTTACGCTGACACAAACATCATCCTCCAGTTAAAGGATGACCTGTCCGTATTTTTCCGTCTGATCTGCGATCTGACAACATCAAACGATATTGCAGCAGATCGAATGGATGTCCAGACATTGTTCACACAGATTATCGAACAGCCGATTTTCTCCTATACTTCGGTAGAGCTTTTTGTGAATCTGCTGTTCTCCTTACAATTTGTATTGGAGCGTCAGATTGAAGATCCAGAGAAGCGGATTACGTTCGTCGATGTCTTTTCATCGATGTATCAGCAGCTTTCCATCTCCAACTTCCGTACCTACCAGAAGCAGTACGGCAGTATGGCACAGATCACACATCTGGTGGACGAAATCAGCGCAAACCTGTCACAATCCAGACTGATGGATCTTCCATTTGAATCCATCCTGAAAAATATGAGTGCGATTGGTATCCACTCTTCGTTCTTATATACGTTCAAACAGCCGATCAATCATCCACACGACACAGTATTCCGCAAACCGGATTCGCTGTTGTTACGTGCCTATACGATTGAAAACCAGTCCTTCGGTGTACCGAAGAACGAACAGCTTGTAACAATTAACAGCATTTTCAACAACACAAAGATGCAGCAGGATAAACGGAGAACTTACATCCTTGCACCGCTGTTCTCACAGGAACAGTTGCTTGGTCTGATTGTCTGTGATACGGAGCTTGATTATTTCAATATGGTTCCATCCCTTGGCATCCATATTTCTGCCGCGTTAAAGACGATGCTTTTGTTAGAACAGCAGAAAGAAATCAGTGAACATCTGCAGCAAAACTTAGAGCAGATGTCCAAGCATAATCTGATCTTAAAGGAGATCTCCAAGACCGATCAGCTGACCGGCTTATACAACCGCTGGGGATTCTTAGACTACGTCAAGACGATCATTGAGAATCCGATGAACCAGAACCGAGAGGTACTTGTTCTCTATGCAGACATGGACAACCTGAAGATGATCAACGATAAATACGGGCACGACGAAGGTGATTTTGCCCTCCGGGAAATCGGTATGATTTTAAAAGAAGCATTCCGAAATACCGATGTTATCTCCCGCTTCGGCGGAGACGAGTTTGTAGCTTTCGCACTGCTTGGTATTCCAAACTACGAAAAGATCATGAAGCATCGTATCGCAGAAATCACAGAACGCCATAATCAGATGGTTCAAAAACCATACCGGATTGAGATGAGTATCGGTATCTGTGAAGTTGCCTGTACAAAAGATCTGGATATCGAAGAGGTGTTGGAACAGGCAGATAAAAAACTGTACATCGAAAAGAAAGCGAAGAAAGAAAAGCAAAAAAAGTAGAGCCAACCGCTCTACTTTTTCTTTATTCCTCTACAAATCCACGGAAACCTTTTTCCACAACACGTCTTGGAATCATCACCATATGTCCACAAGTCTGGCACTTCAACCGGAAATCCATGCCAACACGCTGGATCTCCCATGTATTTCCACCACACGGATGCGGCTTCTTCATTCGAATGATCTGTCCAATCTGAAAATCCATTTATTATAACCTCTTTCCTATGTTACATCGATCATCCCCAACAGTATTAACACTATACAGAAACATAACCGCCCGTATTCTCATGTATTATCGCAGGATGATCTGCACCATCTCTTCCGCATTCTCTGCAAGATATCTGCAATCACAGGCTTCAAACTCTTCTTTACTGCCATATCCAAACAGTACACCGATCGTCTCGATTCCAAATGCTCTGGCGCCGATTACATCGAACTCCCGGTCACCAACCATAATGATATCGTCCATCGAAGGTTTTCCCTGATCTGCCGCAATCCCGGCAAGCAGATACTCAATCACCGCTGCCTTTGTATCTCTTGATTTGTCAAAGGTACTGCCTGCAATGATATCAAAATATCCATCCAACTTCAGATGTTCCAGAATCTGTTTTGCATAAAGCTCCGGCTTCGACGTTGCCACATACAGATGACAACCACGCTCCTGAAGCGTCTGAAATGCAGCTTCCATCCCCGGCATAATACCATTTTGGTAGATACCCTTCGTGCTGTAATATTCCCGGTAATACAACACCGCCTGTTCTGCCTCTTCTTCCGAGAGTCCATGAAATTCCCGGAACGAATCCCGAAGTGGGGGGCCAATGTAAGGATACAACGTCGTCCGATCTTCTACTGTAATTCCAAACTTCGAAAGCGCATACAACACGCCATTGATGATACCCTCTTCCGGTTCCGTGATCGTCCCATCAAGGTCAAAAAATACATACTTATACATATCAGTTCTTCAGGTACAGAATGATGCTCTTTCGTGTGATAATACCGATAAAACAATCCCGGTCATCGACCACGCAGAGGAAATTCCGATCCAGAATCCTTTCCATAATCTCATCTTTTTCCACAGTATTTAATACCTTCGCGCCCTCGTCCTTGTTGACGATATCTGCTACCTTGTACTTCGCAAGGTTTTCACGTCCATGCGCCATAACCGCGCGAAGGAAATCGCCCTCACTCGCAATTCCGACATACCGTCCCTGATTGTCCACAACCGGAATCGCCGTATAAGTCGTACCAAGCAAAAATGCAACTGCCTGATCCAATGTATCATTTGCGTTTAAATACGTCAGCGTATGCTTCGGAATCAAAATACTAAATATATTCATATGTAACCTCCTGGCTCAAAATAAGCTGCTGATTGATTCAAACCAGCAGCCTATCCATAAGTCTCAATTTGCTTACAGCTGCTCTGCCATCTCCAGAAGCAGTCTCTCTGTCTTCTTCCATCCAAGGCAAGGATCTGTGATTGACTTACCATAGCATCCTCCACCGATTGGCTGATTTCCATCCTCGATATAACTTTCCACCATCACGCCCTTGACCAGATGCTTTACCTCATCGCTATGTCTTCTGCTATGTAAAATCTCATTGACGATACGTGGCTGCTCATCCCACTTCTTACCGGAGTTGTTGTGATTTGCATCCACAATACATGCAGGATTCACAAGCTTATACTTGCCATACGCCTCTGCAAGGTACTTCAGATCCTCATAATGATAATTTGGAATCGAACGTCCGCTCTTGCTCAAAGATCCACGCAGAATACAGTGTGCCAATGGGTTTCCATCGGTCTTTGCCTCATAACCGGAGAACAGGAATGTATGTTTTGCCTGTGCCGCCACACAGGAATTGAGCATGACAGCGAAATCACCGCTTGTCGGATTCTTCATTCCAACCGGAACGTCAATACCGCTCGATGTCAGACGATGTGCCTGATTCTCCACACTTCTTGCACCGATTGCCACATAAGATAAAATATCCTCGAGATATGGCCAGTTATCCGTATACAGCATCTCATCGGCTGCAGTCAGTCCTGTCTCACGGATTGCTTTGATGTGCATCTTACGGATTGCCTTTACGCCCTCGATGAAATCTGGCTTATCCTCCGGATTTGGCTGATGCAGCATACCCTTGTATCCAGAACCGTTTGTACGTGGCTTATTTGTATAGATTCTTGGAATTACAAAAACCTTATCTTTGATCTTCTCAGCCACAGCTGCCAGTCTGCAGAGATAATCAAGTACGGAATTCTCATAATCTGCGGAGCAAGGACCGATGATCGCAATAAACTTATCAGACTCACCGGTAAATATCTTCTTGATCTCAGCATCTCTTTTTGCTTTGATCTCCTGTAACTCTTTGTCCATCGGATGCGCTGCGCGAATCTCTTCCGGCGTTGGAACCGCCTTTACCATATGTAAACCCATTTCTTTTTCCTCCAAATATTACTTATGCGTCTTTGTCAATATTCGTAAATACATATCTGAGCTGCTTTATTGCATACACAGCCTGACTTGCACACACAGACACAATTTATATTATAACATACTTACTCAATAGACTTCAATGATTCCGCCATATCTATTTTATCAATTTTCCGGCGCATCACCAGATCCACAATAATCAGGAATGCCAGTACAATCAGAACGCTATACAGATAACTGATATTCATGATTCTCGTTGCAAATGCCACCATATCGACCTGAATCTGGGACATAACAAACCGATGCAGCAAACAGCCAAGTGGAAGTCCGACAACGATTCCCATCAGCGTCAGTATGAAATTCTCCCGAAAAACATACGATCCTGTCTCTCGCGGATAAAAACCAAGTACCTTGATTGTTGCAATCTCCCGCACACGCTCCGTAATATTGATATTGCTTAAGTTGAATAACACGATAAATGCAAGCGCACCCGCACTGCCAATTACAAGTCCGACAACCGCATCCATCATCTTCATCATATTCTCCACACGGTCTTTGATGTCTGCAACAACTGAGACGCTCATCACATTGGAGAGTGCAGATAATTTCCCGCCTGCCTCATAAGCGGTACTGTCTGTATCGACATGCAAATACATTGTATTTGCCTCGCATGCTTTGTCAAAATACTGCTCATAGCATTCCGGTGTGATATATGCGTAGTGCCATACATAGTTTTCGAAGATTCCCGATACGGTCAGCGTCACATCTCCCGCATCCGTATCATGCAAGGTAATCGGATCGCCAACCGTCACATCCGCAATCTCCGCAATCTTCTTTGACAACATCACCTCACCGTTTCCCGGATAAGTGCCATTGCTGGTTGTCATGTCAAACTTCACAAAGCTTTCTAAATCTTCCGGCTCTGCAGCAATCAGATACACTGTTTTAATTGCAGAAGCTGCATGATATTCTACCGTGCTTTTGAGGATTGCTGTGGAATCCTCAAAGCCATCACCGACAGCATCCTCCACCTCCTGCTGTATATCCTCGTTATATGTGCCATTCAAGGTTACTTCCATATCGTAAGTATCGATATCACCATACTGAAACTCGGCCAGATTTGATACTGAATCCTTCACTCCAAGCCCCGTCAGGACAAGCGCCGTGCATCCGGCGATACCAAGCAGCATCATGAACATACGCTTCTTGAATCGGAATACATTTCGTGCGGTTACCTTATGTAAGAACTTCATCGGCTTCCAGATAAATGGAATCCGCTCCAGTAAGATACGTTTTCCTGCTGCCGGTGCTTTCGGCCGAATCAGCTCTGCCGGCATACACCGAAGCTCATTGATGCAGGCAAGGAACGCTGTTCCCATCGAACAAATCAACGACACACACAGACAGATTACAAAAAGTCCCGGTGAAAAATAAAATTCAATGCCCGTACCAAAGTCATACAACATCCTATACGCCTCAGATATTACATATGGGAACAGATAACTTCCTCCGAAAAATCCGATCACGCATCCAAGAAATGCCGAGCTTCCAGAATAAATCAGATACTTCGCCATAATGCTTCCATTCGTATAACCAAGCGCCCGGTATGTTCCGATCTGTCCACGCTCATCATCCACCATACGTGTCATCGTCGTCGAGCAGACAAGTGCCGCAATCAGGAAGAAGAAAATCGGGAATACCTTTGCTACGCCATCGACGATGTTCGTATCATTGTCATAGCACATATAACCGACATTCGTCGAACGATCCAGCACATACGTCTTTACATCTCCAAATGCTTCCTTCGCCGCCTGTTCTCCATATTCCTGTACGAGTGCATCCTGTTGTTCCTGCGTAAGAGGCTGTAACTGTTCCATCTGGGCTATCTGCTCCTGTGTGAGCGTTCCGCTCTGCGCATCCTGCATCATCGCCTGTAATTCTTGCTGTTGCTTTTCAACCGCGTCCTCCACAAGTGTCCTGCCCAGCTCTGTCACAAGCCGGTCATACCGGTTATCCGTAACCGTCTTCAACGCTGTTTCCATATCCGAGGTGACGTCGTCGATAAAATCATCATAAGCATCCGTGTAAATATCATAGGAATCCTGACTTTTCACATAGATTTCCTTATATGCATCAAATGAAAATCCGTTTTCCGGAATGAAGATAAACGCACTGACCCGTCCATTTCCAAGCGTTGTCGTTCCACGCTCAATATTGATATACATCGGTGAATTCACCGTACCGACAACTTTGTATTTCTTGTGTGCAAATGCATCTTTTGTATCCTGCGTATTGCTGTCCGCAATCTCAATTTCCTGTCCGATGATATCCTGTCCCTTGAACTGATATGCATCCACCACACATTCATCGTCTGCTTCCGGCATACGACCATCCCGCAGTTCCAGTGTATTCACATGCTCCGTAATGGACTGTGCGCGCAACACCTTCTCCTTACCATCCGCATCTTCATAGATCATATCCTCGTAGTAAGAGCCATCTGCCGCCAGCACATGCTCCTGCTTCCGCATTTCCTCTACCGCATCTGCATCAAATCCAATCGAAGAAAGCAGCCGGAAATCATAGAAGTTATGCTCTCGCAAATACTTATTTCCGGTTTCCACCATGCCCGGCTTTGTCACCTTCAGTCCGGAGAAAAATCCAACGCCCAGCGCAATGATTGCAAGAATTGCCAGGTACCGTCCCATACTCTGTCCAATTGTTCTACGTATATTTTTTCTATATGCCCGCATCTTCTATCACCACTCAATTTCTTCTACCGGTACAATCTGTTCATTCATCTTCACCGAAGCAATCTTACCACTCTTTACTTTAATGATCCGGTCTGCCATAGCCGTAAGTGCCTGATTGTGGGTGATGATCACAACGGTCATGCCACGCTTCCGGCTGCAATCCTGCAGCAGCTTTAAAATTGCCTTTCCCGTCTCATAATCGAGAGCACCGGTCGGTTCATCACAGAGCAGAAGCTTCGGATTCTTTGCGAGTGCGCGTGCGATTGCCACACGCTGCTGTTCTCCACCGGATAGCTGTGCCGGGAAGTTATTCATACGTTCTTCCAATCCGACATGGGCAAGCACCTCCGATGGATTCATCGGATCCTTGGACAACTGAGACGCGATCTCGACATTCTCCAGTGCAGTCAGGTTCGGGATCAGATTATAAAACTGAAATACGAATCCGATATCCCGCCGTCTGTACGTCGCGAGCTGTTTCTTGTTGTAATCCGAAACCGCTGTGCCATCCAGATACACCTCTCCTTCAGTCAGGCGATCCATACCGCCAAGGATATTGAGCAGGGTGGTCTTACCTGCCCCCGACTGTCCTACGATGACACAGATCTCACCCTTCCCGATCTCAAAGGATGCATCCTTTAAGGCTTCAACACTGACATCACCGGTCTTATAGGTTTTGCTTACGTTCTTAAACTCTACATAACTCATTTGCGTGTTCCTTTCTAATTTATCTGTGATAATTGCAAAATAATTCGATATACCTGAGTATAACATACTGTTTCCCTGCGATATATCAATTTCACGAAGCATATAATGTATTGCAACCAAGAAATACTAAATGTTCCAATCTACAATCTCTCATGCTTCCGCAGCCGCTGCCAATTCGCCATCCCTGGCTCCGTGGCAGTGGCGGCTTGTTTGAACATCGTGTTCAAACACTGCTGTTTTATTTATGGAACATCAAGTATTTCTAAGTTGCAAACATATCATATGCTTCATGAAATTATATATCACAGGTGAACAATCATGTTATATCTCAGGCATATCCAATTATATTTTGCAATTATCTATAACTAATATTACTTCCTCCAGCTCGCGATTCTTAACAATACTTCCTTGTCAAGTGGATATGGACAAAGCGCAAGCTTCGCTTTATTTTCTACTACAATATCAACGACCTGACGGATGTTTTCTTCCGGCAGGATGCCGCAGTCGCTCACAACCTGAAAGAAATCTGCAAACTCGTCCACAGAAGAAAATCCAATTGTCGACAACAGATATTCCTGATCTGCCACATCTGCTTCACGGATATATCCCGGCAGGAAATATCCGATTGCAATGCCATGCGGCACGCCAAGTTCATACGTGATCGCATAGCTTAAGCTATGCGGAATCGTCGTTCCTGTCTGTGCAATCGCCATACCTGCGAGTGTCGATGCCAACAGGAAATTGCTGTAATCCTCGTCTGTCATCTCCCTCATACCAAGCAGGGCATCCTTGCTTCTCGCCCATACCTTTAGGCCCTGATCAACGAACATCCGGCTGTAATCCGTCGCGGTCGTATTCAGATAACTCTCAATCATATGTCCAAGCGCATCAATCGCGGTCTGTCCAATGACTTTCTTCGATGCGGTCTTCAGATATTTCGGATCTGCCAATGCAAGCACCGGAAATACACGGTGTGGCAGCGATGCCTTTGTCCGCTTCGCATGGACGGTAAGCACTGCGACACCAGTCACCTCTGAGCCGGTTCCACAGGTCGTCGGAATCGTTACAACTGGGAGCGCCTTTGTATGCGCGACATTCTCATACAGATAATCCGCATCCTTCTCCGGGTTGGCAAGCATAATCGCAATCGCCTTTGCCGCATCCATTGGCGAACCACCGCCAATCGCAATTACGAAATCCACGCCATTTCTTTTTCCAAACTCGGTCGCTTTCATAACCGTTTCCACAGAGGGATTTTCTTCGATCCCATCATACTGCACATGTTTCTTTCCATATGCATCAAGTGCTGCCTCCACATCTGCAAGCGCTCCATTCGCGCGTGCGGAATATTTTCCTGTCACAATCAGTGCGTAGCTTCCATAGCCTGCCAATTCCTCTGCATGTACCTTTACTGCATCTATCTCCTGGTATACTTTTGTTGGTATGTAATATTTCATATTCTGTCTCCAATCATCTGCCTGATTCCGAAGTTTCCCCGCGGTACAGACTTCTAATAATATGTTATAATGGATATCCATATTTTTCAAGCGTTGTTTTGTGAATTGTTTGTGTTTTGCGCAACCAAAAAGACATGACATACATTTTGATGTGTATATCATGTCTTTCTTTTTACTCAAACAATCTCATCAATACATCATAGACTTCCTTCGCCACCGCCAGTTTGTACATTAACCTGCTTGGTTGCTGTGGAATCTCGACAACATAGGACCTAACAGTACCTTTCAGGCTTATCGCAAAATAAACCTGTCCGGGAACCGATGCATCCGCATTGTCCGGATCCGTATTTCCCATCGTTCCGGTGACACCGATTCCGATGTCCGCACCATACATATTCGCGCAGGCGGTCGCCATGGCTTCCGCTGTCTCCTTCGAATACACCGTATACTTATGAATCACCTCTGCGGACACACCCTGCATGATCTTCGTCTCATTGCTATAGGTGATACTCGCGCCTTTGAAGATGGCAGATGCTCCTTCTGTATCCGTGATCAAAGACGCAATCTGTCCGGCTGTCGCACTCTCCATCGTCGTGATCGACATGTTCCATTCGATCAGAAGTTCTGTCAATTTACGATAGTCTTGGCGGATATCTTTTTCCACATATTTTTTCTTGACTGGACGAACCTTCGGTTCTTTCTTCTTGTCTGTTTTTTCCTTTTTTGCATTCTCCTGCTTCTCTGTGTCTGGATTCTGCAAGAGTTTTGCTTCCTCACAGTATGGGCAAACTTTGTATCTGTCTCCGTTATAAAAATGATCATTTTCACATTTTCTGATATTCATAATTTTAACCTCGGTTATATTTTTTCATTTGAAAATTATCTTTATTATAACGTAAGTGCAGGAAAATAACCAGATGGATATGAATTTATAATACTATAAAATATTACATAATCATAACTACCAACTTTCCTTTAAAGAGCCTCTATTTATTTACCTTGCTGTCTGTAATTGATTTCGTATATATTCTTCCTATATCCGCTCGTATTTGCCGATATATAATTTTTCTTCTCGGTGCAAATACAATATGATACTTACATTCCCACGTGGTATGTGCTAAACTGTTTTTGTCCATTTGGATATCTCCTTGATATTTTTAGTGCGGTTGGTGAACCTACACTTTATATTATCATGGAGGTTTCTTTACTTGAAGCTAAAGCTCACTGGGAACCACCTGCATAGCAGGTGGTTTATTTTTCTGTCTATACAACCAAAAACTCCCCATTACGTCAAATGGGGAGTTTCCTTATTTTTGTTACCCAAAATGTTTTTTATTTTCTTCCAGAGTATCCTCTAATTGATTCTGAAAAGACCGAATTATCATTTCACTATCCAAAGACAAGTTTTCTGATGTCTCCTGCATTTTTAGATAAAATTCTGTCAATTTTTCACAATTCTGAATTAATTTGCTATACAAACTCTGTTTATCTGGCGGTGCAATTTTTTTTGCTCTTTTTAGTTTCTCATTCAAAGTGTCCATAAGTCGCAGTTTATTTTTAAATTCATAACTAATCTCCTGTAACTCACACACATTAAAAAAAACTTTCTTTGCCATTATTTTACAAACTCAGCAACAGCGGCAGCTGCCTTCAGTCCTTCTACTGCAACTTTAAATCCTGCCTTTGCCTCTTCAACACCTGTCCCGATTTCTGAACAAACTCATCCATATCACTGAGTGTAGCTATATTTATTCCATAACCATCTTCCTCAACTCCCCATAATACCTACGGCTCACTGGAACCTCTATCTTCCCACACTTTATAGATGTTCGGCTTATTTTCGATATATCTGCCATGCGAACCATAAAACTCTGATGCACGCGGACAAATCCATTATTGACCAGTTTCTCCTCAATCTCGGAAATCTTCGAATAAAATGTCATCTCTCCACACCCCAGATGCAAGACGATTTTCCGTCCTCTGCTCTCTACATATTCTATAGATGCGATCGGGATTGTCCTCTTTTTCCGATTGATAATTGCCTCCAAATAACGGTCATTTTCCCTTACTGACTCCACATTATTTTCAACCATATTACACACTCTCTCCTAAATGTTTTATCCTTCGCAAATCTATTTATTTTTACATAAATAATCTGTCATTTTTTACATAATAGCACATAAATTTTTGTTTTTTCGCGTTCATGCATAATTGGTGCGTATTCCGTCAAAATTGGTTTTTTTGCCTGTTTTTACTCCTCTTTTTTGCTCTGTTTATACACCTGATTGATCCCCGTAGACGCAAATCCAGACATAATTCCAACTGAGATTGCCGTAATAATATCCTCTGCCGGGAAGCTCTTCATTACATACATAGCAGGCACCGCAACGATTCCTCCCACGATGCCAACAATCACCGGAATCGTCTTATCGCTGATCTTCTTGCTCGCCTTACACCCGATTCCAACCAGATAACAAATGATCACAATCGGCAGCACCGTTACATAACTTGAAATATCCATCTTTTCTCCGCAAACATTCTCTTATACTATTTCTATGTCACGTCCGTTCAGATTGACAACAAAACAATCTGCTATTGAGATATTTTCTTATGTAACCGTAGAAAATATATTTGACGCTCATTTCGGACAACTATATAATGAACTTGATTTTAGAAACACCATGAACAACAGCATAAAAATATAAATCTGCAAATTACACATTTCTTGAAAAGGAGATTATAAAAATGATAAAAATAGATTTAATTACCGGATTCTTAGGTGCCGGCAAAACAACTTTTATAAAAAAATACGCCACCTACTTGCTGCAACAGGGAATGAACATCGGCATCCTCGAAAATGATTTTGGAGCCGTGAATGTTGATGCCATGCTGTTGCAGGATATCTTAGGGGATCACTGTACATTGGAAATGGTTGCAGGTGGCTGTGATGCCGACTGCCACCGCCGCCGGTTCAAGACGAAGCTGATCGCTATGGGCATGTGCGGCTACGATCGTGTCCTTGTAGAGCCATCCGGTATCTTCGATATGGACGAGTTTTTCGATGCATTACACGAATCCCCCCTCGACCGCTGGTATGAAATCGGAAATGTAATTACCATCGTAGATGCCGATCTGGAACAGACATTATCCGAATCTTCCCGTTATCTTCTGGCGTCGCAGGTAGCACAGGCTGGTGCCCTTTTATACAGTCATGTTCAGGAAGTAAGCCCGGAGAAACTTATCTCTACCAAAAACTATGTAGACCAATCCTTTGAGATTCTCCATACTGAAAAAAAACCAACTCCTTCTGTTACAATAGAAAAAAACTGGGATGATTTAACCGATGCAGATTTCAAAGCCATCCTTTCCTCTGGCTATCATTCCGCAGATTACGCCAAATTATGGTTTGATGATAAGAAAACATACGACAGCTTATATTTTATGAATATGGATTTCACAGAAGAATTTCTGAAAGAATCCTGCACCAAAATCTTAAATGATCCTGCATGTGGAAAAGTATTTCGAATCAAGGGATTTCAGAAACTCTCTGATGGATCGTGGATTTCCCTCAACGTTACGCATCAAAAAACAGAAATTCAGCCAATTCCAAATGGTCAGGCAATCTTAATCGTCATTGGAGAAGGACTGAACCAGGCATCCATTGAAGGGTATTGGGGAAAGTCAAATATTTAATTCTGTTTTCATAATTTCTGCACACCTTTTGCACACCTAAGTGATTTTCAACCATTAAAAAACGGCGGAAACACTTGATTCTACGTGGTTTCCGCCGAATAAAAAAGATGCCCAGAGCCAGCGTTTCCCTTTCTTCCTATTATAATGCACATATATGCAAATGTACGAAAATAAGCCGTTTTTTAACAATTCTCAATACACGATCTATGCATATATGCGCACTTTTTTTGCACACCTGCTGCACACCAACTCACTCTTGTTGAATCGTATATGTCACTTTCATAGTCTTATCTGCCGTCTTTGTAACTGGCTTGTCCAGGTTACTGATTGTTGCCAAATAGTTTTTCAGATAAGTGGTATATATTCTTCCGGAGTCATTTACAGTCATTTTATTTAGTCCATTATTTATTATATACGGACGGGAACTATCATATTGCTTTAACTTTGACAATTTCATGCTTTTTGTTATACAATCAAATATAGCAATACGATTATTATTCGTCACATAGATTTTTCCGTTGCTATTTGCTATTTTGTTTAGATATATAGAATCCATTTTTGTTTCATATTCATGCACATCTGTCGGATTTTTGGTATTGATCTCGTACAGTTTTTTGTTACCGTCACTTATGTATATATATTCATTATATGCATCTATTCCACCATCATTATACCAATTTGTCTGTGTGTTATTAGTTATATCAATCCGTTGCATTGTCATGTTCGTTATATCTAGTTTGAAGACTTGTAATGTTTTATTCTTATACGTTATACCTTTGTTTATGAAATAAATATATCTCCCATCGTTACATGTGCGACTCAAAGTTGACAATCCGTCAATCTCCAGATCGATTTGTTCATAGCTGATTTTATTTATGTCTTGCGTTTTATTTCTTTCTATATTAAACGGACTAAATGTTGATATCTCTGATGCATATTTATATACCTTAAACTTGTTAGCACTTAAACTTCCACCATAGATATACTGAGAGTCTATATAGAAAGTGGTTATTCCATCTATCGGTTCTCTTGCATTGCACAGATTGTAACTTCCATCTATATATTTGTTAACATTTGTAGGCTCACTTATACCAGCATCTCCAAACCCACATAGTCCCATGTCTCTATGTGTTAATGCTGCAGCCGCAATCACACCATTCGCCTGGTTGGTTGTCCAGTCGTATACATATGTCATTTTTTTGCTTGGCCAGTCAGCTACACTTTCTTCCTGATTATAGCTCCCCTGCGTCAACGCCTCATCAGCATTTGCTACATTAAATGCACCACAAGCCGTAGCCTCTATTCCGCCCGGCAATGTTGTTGCATCATCAGGTATTTCTTTGTCTGTCAAGACTATACCTCCGAACGCAACCTCTGTTGTTGGACATAATTCGTCCATTACTTTTCCAATGTTTAGATAATATCCATTATTGCTGAACATTTTCTCTAATGCAGCTGTCATATGATTGTCATGCTCAATCACTTCGGTCTCTCTGCATCCCCGAAGTTCCAGGCGTACATGTCCGTGAAACTTCGGTACCTGAATTTTGTTGATGTAAATATTTTTAAGTGCTGATTCCATCTTATTCCTCCTCATTTTTAAATTGATACTGAAACTCTGTCAAACTATCTGTTACTGTCGATACTATGAATGCAATTGTAAGTATCTTTGATTGTCCTACACTCTCATATGCCTGTAACATACTTCCTTCTAATGCATCCGTCAATATTTCTTCTTCTGTCCATGTCATACCTGCATCATAGGATAGCTTAACATTTATACCTTCATGGATTGCTGTTGCTCCGGTAATTCCATAGATACTTACATCCGACATATCACAAGTTGCCTGTATGATCTGTGGATGCGGTACCGCTTTGATCGTAATCATTGTATCTTGGATCGTGTCAGTTGCAGTCGTCCATTTGTATATCTTCGGTGATTCTAATTGCAAGATATAGTCCGATGCTGGTGCTGTATCTAACCCATGTGTCTCGAAATCTGCTGCCCGCAAGGTATCACCCGAAAGAATTATTTCGCTTACTACATTATCCTGAATCGTATAATATTTGTCTTCCGACCAGAGCAGATACTTCACAACCTGTTCTGTATCTCCATTCTCACTCACGGAATTGAGCACATCACTAACAATGGCACTCTGGATTGATTCAAATTCTGTCGAATCTAATTTGACGACATTCATCATGCCACGGTCTATGCTTTCGTTCGTCGATTTGTTGACAAATGTGCTCGCAAGCTTGAACATGTTTTCATCAATCGTCACATATCTGGAAGAGTATGTGCATTCGCTTTCGGTCGTGAACGTCCAGCTTGCAATGCCCCATCGGATTTCTGTCTTTTCCAGCAAGTTTCCAACCGATATCTGATTCAGCACCTGAATTGTCTGAAGCTGTTCCTCCACCACATTCCGTTCCACATCAATCAGTCCTGCAATAACTGTACATGTCAGAGCCTTTGATACTTCTATTGCATCCTTCAAGGCAATCTGCGTAAGCTTCTCTTCCAGTGTGATAAATCCATCCCATTCGACTGTACCAACCAATCCTTGACCATAGATAACCGCACGTACCGCTCCTTGGGCTATCGCAATGCTTCCACCAGTGATATTCAGCTTCACCAGCCATCGATTGATAGAGTTTTCTTCAATCATAAGCATATACATCAAACTCAGTATATGCTTTCCGTTTTTCCATGTCTCTGTCGGATTATATCCTATGATTGTTACTTCATTCAGCGTGTATTCAATAGTTCCGATCACATCCGCTTCCGTCGCTGTTGCTTCAAGCAGGATTTCCGCCTGAAAAAGCACTCCAATCGATACGGACGATGTAAAGCGGATATCGATAATTGCTTTAGATTCACCATCACCGATCTGGATTGCACTCGCATTCTCATAATTAAAAAATAATATCTCATTTGTTGATACGTTATTCCGCAGCCCTTCCAGATTCTTATCCGTCTTGCTCTTCGCTGTCGCAAGCGCCGGATCCGATCCAAAGCCGGTGATCTTATATCCTCCGTTGAATGTATAATCATACATCATCACACATCCAAGCTTTCCCGGAGCAATACCATCCGTGCACCGGATGATATCGCCAAGGTCATACATGGCACCACAAAGACAGCTTGTCTCAAACGGCACATAGTCAATCTGCAAAAGTGCTGTCAACACCGCACGCCGTATCTGTTCCTTATAGCTGTCAACACCATATTGCAGGAATGGATTGGAGCCAAGATTGTATGTCAGATAATTGTCCGGATCCGAACCGTAATAGCTTGTAGTATCGTCTGCCATATTCACGCACGACAGACCGGAATAACGCGTCTCAAACTTGCTGAATTTCGATCCAGTAAACCGGTTATGGTTCGTAAGTGTATCGACTACATTCTGTGTGTAGCTTCGGAGTACAAGCTTTCCTTCACGGTCCATCGTCGCAATTGTACCTGTTGCCTGTGCCACCCAAAACACAAAATCCTGCCATGTCTCGATATCATTCTCTGTATACAGTGAAAGGCTCTCTGTACCGTTCGGAAGTGCATCTACCTCCGCCTGCGTCATGCCAAGCTCCGCCTCGCAGGTTGTACATGCTAACGTAAGCAGCTCATATGGTGTTCCAATCGTGATATCAACGCTACAAGACCGATTGAAGCGAGCCATGTTGTCGTATGCTGTGATATCAACGCCATACTCTGTGTCATTTGCTTCTGATACTGTATAGACGCCAAGCGGTACATCTTCCCATGCAGTACCGTCAATCAAGAGTCCTTCTGAGACTATAATCTGTGCATTCTTCCAGTCCGGCACCTGCAGATCCGGCTTGAATGTGCATTTTAATTCTCCAATATACACAGAGCCGATCTTGACATCGTTCTGCTCGCTGCACTTATTCGTTATCGTGAAAGAACCGCTTAATATGTCATGATTGGTAAATGCAATCTTATTTACTGTTCCGGTCAGGCGGAACGTCTGTACTTTTCTTTTTGTTTGTTTCAGATATTCTTCTGATACCTGATACATGCTACCGCCTCCTCATATAATATGTATCGCCCCCTCACATTCTGGTAACACCACATCGCTTTCGCTCTGTAGTATATCGTCGGACACATCCTAAATATGTGCTTTGCACATATGTGTCCTCCTCGTTCGGCGGCAAGTCGTCAGAAGCATCCTAAATCATTCACTTCGTTCATGATGCTTCCTCCTCTTATAGCTCTTCCGCACTGAAAGATACCGTCCAGTATCCTTGCGTATTCTGACTATATTCCGAATGTTTCTCCAGATCGAAATCTATGCTCTCAATCCGTACCGTATACTCCGCTTCATCAATCTGCAGTTTTACCGACTGCATCTTTGCATATCCAAGCAGCTTGTTCTTCCATCTTGAAGATACCTGAAACTTAAACGAGCCGGAATACTTCCCGGCTCGCACGTCAATCGCAAGATCGTCTCCTGCTTCTGACTGAAATGTATTTGATACCTTGCTGAAGCTCTCTGAATAATCGATTGGATTTGGTACACGTTCGCCATTGATTTTTACATATTTGTTCAGCATTATCTTCCTCCTGATCTGTAATTATTGATCTGGTTCGCACGTACAATGATGTCATTTAATTTTGACTGGCCGATATATACCGGGATCACAATATCGCCTGCTGCCATTGCCGTCTGATTTCCTGCAAGTGCGGCTTTCATCTCACGTGCCACGGCCGCAATCCACTTCTCGTTCTGATCGAGCGGTACAACCGCCTCGGCGCCATTACCTTCGAGCAAGCCGACCTGTCCCTTTGCAAGCACACCGCCTCGTTCCAATTGCGGTACTCCAAGCTTACTGATCTTTGACAAGCTGACACCCGGTATTTTGTTGATCACACCGATTACGGCATTGATTGCACCGATGAAGCCGTTTATGATTCCGATTGCCTTGGATAAGACAAAATTAACGGCTGTTTTTACCGCCCCGGAAATCGCATTACCGATTGCCATACCTGCACTTTTGAAGATGCCTGTTACAGAGTTCCATACGCCTGAAAAGAAACCACCTAATCGATTGAAGATACTTGTTATGCCATTCCACGCCTGTTGGAATATGCCTGTGAAGAAACTTCCAACCGTGCTGAATACATTCCTTATGCTTGACCATGCGTTTGTCGCAACGGACACGATTCCATTCCATATGCCTGCAAAGAAGCTTCCAATCGCCTGAAAAGCAGATGTGAAGAACTCCTTAAACGCCGTGACAAGCTGTGACACCTTCTCACAGAAAGATTCCCATACAAACTGTGCCACCTCTACGATTGCATCCCAGTTTTTAATTACTACGATAATTGCAGTGATCACAGCAATTACCGCTGCGGCAATCAGCAGAAACGGTCCAATTGCAGTGACAACCCCGGTGATGGCCGGAATCATGGTTCCTGTAATAAACGTAGATGCGGTACCCATCCATGTTGTGATAGAACCGACTAAAGTCACTATCCGACCGCTAAATGTAATGATATGTCCCACCGATGATATGAGTGTTCCTATCACCACAAGTAGCGGTCCTATCGCCGCCGCTATTGCAGCAATCTTTACGATCTGCTGTTGTGTCTCCGGATCTAAGTCACGGAACTTTTGTACAAGCTCCTGTATTTTCCCGGCTATCTGCTGAACGATTGGCATCAAGATCTGACCGATTGATATTGCGCAGTTTTGGATCGCTGTCTTTGTCTTTTCAAACTGGATGGACGGATCCGAAGCTTCCAGCGTATCAAATGCTTGTTGCGCTGTACCTGCGGAATTTCCAAGTTCTTTAACTGCACTTGTAAAATCTGTTGTATGCTGGGTTATTGTTGCCGCTGCCTTCGCGGCTTCCTGTGAACCAAACATATCTGCAAGACTCATTCCGCTACTGTCCGCTTCATTCTGTATAATCTGTAACACATCTGACAGATTATATCCCTCATTCATCAGCTCACTAAACGACTTGCCCGTCTTTTCTTTCAAGATGTTTGATGTCGTGCTTCCGGATTTCCCAAGTTCATTCAGCATACCATTGATGTAAGTTGTAGCTTCCGCTGTACCTATACCATTTTTCGTAGTTGTAACATATGCCGCACTTAACTGGTCCAAATTGACACCATACATCGCCGCTGTTGGAATAACTTTACCCATGGACGCACCCAGTTCATCTACAGTCGTTTTACCAAGATTCTGCGTTGTGATCAGCTTATCCGATACGGATGATACCTGATCTGCAGATAACCCATATGCATTTAAGGCTGTTGTAAGCGTATCCGTCGCCGTTGTCATGCTTGTAAATCCGGCTCTTGCAAGTACGTTTGCCTGTTCTACAAATCCAACAGCATCCTTGGTCGACTGACCTGCGGAGATTGCCTGATACGATGCTTCCGCAATCTCCGCAGCACCCATACCTGTACTGTCAGACAACGCCATAATCGAAGAGTCGAGATCATCTAACGGTGTCTGTGTTGTATCTGCGATTGTGGACAGCTTCGCCAATGCGGAAGAGTAGTCCGTCGCTTCTTTGACCGCCGCGGTACCTCCTGCCACAACCGGCATCGTAATTGTTGCTGTCATCTTTCCGCCAAGTGCCGATACCTTATCTCCTACACCTGTAACCTTTTCTCCAAGCCCGGATATGTTGTTGCCAACTTCCTTGATATGCGCGCCTGCTGCCTGCATCTGACTTCCCAGCACAGACGATGCCTGTCTTGCCTGCTTTTCCAGATTCGACAGCTCATTCGTCGTTGTAACAATTTCTGCCTGCAACGCATCGTATTCACCCTGTGTGATGTTTCCAAGTTCAAGTTCTTTTTTTGCGGATTCGGCAGCCTGCTTCTCCATATCAAGTTTTTCTTTTGTTTCTTTGATTACTTCATTCAAAGCATTCTGTTTTGCTTTGAGAAGATCCACATTTTTCGGATCAAGCTTGAGTGCTTTCTCCACCGAATTCAATTGACTTTTCGTTGTTTTGATCTCTGAATTGGCAGCTTTCAGCGCTTTCGTAAGCCCTGTTGTTTTTCCATCGATTTCAATTGTAATTCCCTTGATTTGTCCCACGTAGCCACCCCCTTTTACATAGCTGCAAATTTGTCAAAGTCATCCTGTGTCGCCTTGAGTGGGTAGTTATACGTGTCGTTGCTGCTCTCAATCATCATGTCGAGCACATCTCCATGTGTTAACTCCTCAAGGTCCTGCATCGATATATGTAGTGAAAAAGCCCGCAGCATGAAGATGTTTGTATTCATCTCCCTTACTGTTGACTTTGGTTTTTTTTTAGTTCACTTGTGGTCGTAATATTGCGATTCCATACGTTCAAGATGGATGTAATTGCCGCAGGATCCTGGAAGTCTGCTTCTTCAAATTCTTCCATCCATGCGATGTATCCTTCTTCTGAAGCTTCTTTAATCTCCTTCCGGTTCTGCATGTTCATCACATACGCAAGCTTCGATGTATATTCGATTGCATCAAGCTTGTCTACGTCTTCTACGTTTTCCAGCTTCGCAAGATCCTTTAACAGCTCGCGCTTAAAGATCTGCTTGTATCGAATCGCAGTTGCTGCATTACTCTCAACCGCTACCTCTCTCTGTCCAATTCTGATTACTGATCTCATCGTATCCTCCAATTCTGTTGCACCGGTGCAACTTTTTATTTTTGCAAGAAAAATGGGACGGTATTTTCTACCATCCCATTTCCTGATTGATATTAGCCTTTTACCTCAGTCGGTACTTCCGACGTCGGCTCCCACACCTTCTTGTACCAGTTCTTATAGACTTCATATTCTGTAGTGGAGCTGGTGGTCGCTTTGACCAGATTCTTTTCCTTTCCCTTGATGATGTCTACATCCGGTCTTGGTGACGCTGTAATCGTCACGGATTCTGTCACCGGCTCCGTGCTGTCCTCTTTCGTCTGTGATGCCACGGACTTCCGTGTCAATGAGCAGCGATATAATACGTGTCTGCGCCCTGATGTGTCGCCGGAGAACTCAAACATGAGTGCAATATACTTCTGTTCATCTGTAGACGACTCGACAAGGACACCATCTACCTCTTCATGTCCCATAACCTCTGTCTCAATCTCTTCTGGCACGAGTGCTGATTCAAAATCTCCCTCATAGCCGGTGTTACTTGCCAGAATCGCATATGCCGTATCATCGGCATAGAATGTATTAGAATCGCCGGATGGATCCAGCGATATATTTACGGCGCCCGGCCATTTCTTTGGTGCGCCGTAGGTGCTTTTGATCGTACCGTCTTCCTGCTCTGTCTCTGTTACAATTGCATAATGGGCATTTTTTAATCCAAACTTAATTTTATTTTTTCCCACTTTACATTACCTCCGCTTCGTATATGGTCATAAATACTTTGGAATCACTCTTAAATTGGTCTGTCATGCTCCACGGTATCTCCGCTTCATCCAGAGCCGCTTCTATCAGTGCTTCCAGTTCCTCATTTTTCTTTGTGCTGTACAGCACGGCTCGCAAGGAGCTGATCTTCTGGTACACCTTGTCATCTGCAAAGAAATTACTGTCCGCATGGCATGTGTATGTGACATATGGTACTTTGGTGACAACAGGTGCATGGTCATAGTGTACAGTCACACCCGGTACCGACAAGACTTTCTTTACATCTGCAATTGTCATCTTTTTTCCACCTGCCTTTTGAATTCTTCTGCGAATTCCTCCTGTGCCCATGCTTCCACCGGAGCAATATGCACGTGTGCAGCAGCGTGTCCTCGCACTTCTCCATTGATGATGATGTCATGTCCGTTCTCAAGAAGATGTGTCAGCTGATACTGCTCGTTATACACAGTCATTCCTTCTGATGTTTTCTTATGCTTCCAGCCATTCTTATACTTTTTCCCTTTTGTACGCTTGTTGTTGGGTGATGTCTTTTTCAGCTCCTTTACAGCTTCCTTTGCTGTTTTCTCCGCTGCCGTATCAACCGCAGTGTGCACATGATGCTCAAACGCCGAAAAAATCGACTGTAATTCCATATCAAGCTGTCCAATCTTAATCGTCTTGTTCGACATACGTCACCCCTGCTTTCTCTTCGGCATATAGCTCGATCGTATCGGAATCTGTACGCTCATAGGTGCGATAGATCCCATATACCTTGTCTTTGTACTTCACAAGTTCTTCACCGTTGTAATTTACCTTATCTGTGTCAAAGCGATACTTCGGATTCATACCGACCTGCCCGGCTTTGAAGAATTCCTGGCGATCAACGGACTGTACCTTGCATATCACCGGGTGTTCGATTGTCTCTATAATAATCGTATTCCCGATATCATCCTGGTCGGTCTTCGTTTCAAGCAATATGATTTCATCATCCATCTTTTGTCCTCGCTTTCTGCGACAACAGGCGGTTATTCAGCGCATACCGGAGCATCCGCGGCATACCCTCGCCGGTTGCCCGTTGCCGCCATTTCCACGCGGCATAGCTTATGATCAGCTCCTCATCATCTACAGGCGGCTCCGGCGGGAAGGTAATACCCTCCCGCTCTATCTCCGTCTGTGCTGCCTGCAGATACCGTGTCAGCCGCTGATCGTACACCTCAGCCGATATGCCGAGGTCAATCTTCAACATCGTCAATCTATCTGCATCTGTCATACGCTACCTCTTATTCCTTTGTTCCTGCTGCCGCCTTATTTGCTGTATCTTCTGCAAATGTCATATCTGCTGTCGGTGTTGTTCCAAGGATTCCGATGACAACGAAGCCCTCTGCAATCACCGGAAGACCGTCATATCGTGCAAGTCCCTTATATACTGTCTGATCTTCCAGGAACTTCACATGCTCGGACTGTGTGATCTGTGCGCCCTCACGCTCGGCAAGGAGATATAAGTCACCATACCCGCCGACAATTACATTGTCCGGGATGAAATCGAGTGTTTCAATCGCACCACCCACGATCGGCATGGTGTCTCCCATTCCAGTTGCGATTGCGCCGGCTGCGTTAAAGCTGAGCGCCTCTGCTACAAGCTTGGTCTTTGTTGTCTCGTTCATAGCCCAGAAGCGATTGCCTGTCGAATACTTGCCCTTTGCATTACCAGATGCAATCACAATCTCCTTGAACAGGTCAACGCCCTTCTTTGCGGCTGCAATTGATACAATATTTGAGGAAGAAAGATTCTTCCACTCGCGCGCTGTATCCGGGTAAGTCTCCGGTTTTGCCGCCTGCGCCAGACGTGTGACGACACCTGTCGGCATCTTCTTTGATGTACCATAAAGAATTGCCTTATCAAGTGCCAATCCGATAGACTGTCCAAGCGATGTAATGATGGTTGATGCAAGATCAATGTCAGAATCCTTCAGTACTGCATTGTTGATTACCATATATCCTGCAACCTTGTATCCATCTACCTCTGCATCGTTGAACACCAACGACAGCTCGTTGATTGCCGCGTTCATCTCTGTCCAGACTGCTTCTGGAATCGTGCCCTGAATCGTCTGTCTTGCCTTACCCGGCACAGACTGCACACGTACATGCTTATAAAGCTTTGAGTTCTCCTCAATGTTCTCACGAAGGAGATCAAGCATCACGCTTGGAATTGTAAGCTCTGCGCCTGTGATTGCACGGCTCTGTGCTCCAAGTGTACGCACGCGCTCCAGAAATGCATGTACATCGTCACGTGCAAAAAACGCATCGCGCTCCTGCATTGTCATACCAAAAAACTTCTTTCTTGTTGTTTTCACTGTTTCCTCTCCTCTCTTTCTTGTCTCTGGTGCCGGTCCTGCCTGTCTCTGCTTGCTTTCCAGTTCTGCAAGCTCGGACTCTGTATCCGATACTTCCTTTTCCAGAGTTCTTACTGACTCGTCATTTTCTTCCTTATCCTTCTCGTACTGCTCTACTTCCTGTGACACTGCCTCCTTCTCTTCGTCTGTCTGTGCTTCCTCAATAGCTGCTTCCAGCTCTTTCTCGCGTGCCTGAAGCTCTTTTGTCTTCTCACGTGCTTCGGAAAGCTTTCTTGTAACTTCGCTCAGCTTCTTTCTGAGCATGATAACCTTTAACATGATCCATTTCCTCCTTTTCCTTTTAATTTTTGCTTCATGTCAAGTTTCCACACCTCATTTTGTCGCGCCCGGATGGTGTCTGCATCTTTCTTTCTTGCATTGACACTCGTCTCCTCGTATGCAGGGAACGTGCACACGGATACTTCATACAGTTCAACTTTCTTGATTGTCCAATGCACCGAGCCATCTTCATGAGCCTCAGTCTCTTCATCCAGAATGTCAAAACCAAAGCTGCACTGATCCACGTCATGCCGTTTTACTCTCGCATATAAGTTCATTGCATCCGAATCATCCGGATTGATGTCTATATGCCCCCAGAGTCCACGCTCATCCTGCCGTAGTGTCAGTGTACCTGCCTTTGTTCGTCCAAGTACAAGACCAGTATCATGATTGATCAACGCACGTACATCACCTGATACTGTATCTGTGAACGCTCCCGGCGCCACACTCTCACTCATACCAGGCATTATGTTATAGGTGCTATTAAAAACGGCGAAGTAACCTTCAATAGAAAGTGCCTCGCCGTCTTCTCTCGTATTAAATTCCGATGCGACAGATCGTATCTGTCGAATATGTCTATCCATTGTCTTCTCCCTTCTGTACCAGTTTCTTCTGTGCCGCTGCCATATCCCACGGAATATAGTTTTCAAGCACTCTAAGTTCATCCAAGCCTTCCTTTGGTGACATGCCTATCTTGTCTCTGACTTCATTTCCAGTCACAAATCCACGGTCTGACAGCGAACCGAATACGGATGCTATCGTCGTCAGATCCCAATCCATCACGGACAGGACATTGAACTTGATGTACATATTCGGACTGTATATCAGTTTCCGCGTCATCTCCTGCTGTAAGCCTGTGACAATCGTCTTTATTTTCGTCTTGACAAAATAATTCCACTCATCCTGCTTGTACTCTCCAACGCCAAGCACGAACGCAGGCACTCCTAATATCGCGGCTACACTTTGCTTGTCCAGCTTTACATTGTCGGATATCGCAAGATCTGACAGAGACAACGGTTTGATCTGTTCTATCTCAAACTGTTCCGCAGGTATCAGCCACGGTGCACCAGCTTCGCCAGAATTCATGTACTCATTGATCAGCTTCTGTCTGCCCTTTGGCGACGAGAATTCTTCCGTCATTCCATCCACTTTGACGATCAGGCTTGGCTTGTACTTGCTCTTCATGAAAGCATTTGTTGTAGCCTGTGCCTGTCGCAGGTTGTCCGCGACATCTTTCAATTGTGCTGTAACGCCCTGCCCTTTGTACAGGTATACCTTATCCGGATTATATACAAAGTGCATCACCTCATCCGGGGCATAAGGGATTCCATCAATCATCACATGATATCTGGTGTAATCGCCCTGATATGATACTCTGTTTGCAGCCACCGGCTCCATATCAGACAGATATCCATCTTCCGTGTATACTTTCACAACCGAATTGCCTTTGCCATACAGGAGCAGATTCATCACAATCGCTTCTATAAACGTCTGCCGCGTCATGGTACTGCACGGGTTTATATCAATCTTTCGTGACAGTTCATTGATCACACGCTCGTCACCCCGTTCGGTGTTCTCCATGACGTGAATCGTCATTGCTCCAACCACTTCTGCAATCTTACGGCAGGCTGCTACAATCTCCGGGTTCTGGTCCAGAGATGTATAACCATCACCGCACAGGATGTCATATGCTTCCGCGCTTCCGATCAGCACCGATCGGGTTCGTCTTGCTTTTCTTAGTGCCCGCTGTATCACGTTATTCTTTTTACTCATCTTCATTCTCACCTCCCCACCAGCTCTTTGATTTCTCGCTCTTTTCGAGCGAATTCAAGTATCTGACGCACGCAAACACACTCGAATCGAACAAGTCGATACGTGCCGTCGGTTCTATCTTCTCAAATTGGATCATGTCGTCGGTCTTCTCAATCGCATGTACATTCTGCACGCAGTACTCATAAGCATCTGAATGCAGGTAATACAACGTTCCATCTTTGGCAGATTTCTCAATATGCCGGAACCCCTCCGACTTCACGTAGAAATACTGTGGCTGGTCGACTATACGGAACCCTGCCTTTTTCATCTGGATAAAGTACTCACGTGCAAACTTCTTATCGTGACCAACCTGCTTGATCTTAAAGCCTTTGCTCCGCATCTCCTTGAACCAATTCACAATATCTCCAACGTTAACCGTCGGCGTGTTGCACATGGTCAGCCATCCATCGTCCCGCCAGCCAAACAGCGGTATGTTGTCTTCATCTGCTTTCCTTGCTGCTTCCACAACCGGGAAGAATGCATGCGTGATAATGATATCCACGCCCTTGTAATGTCCGAATAGTGCCGCTGCCGTGAGATCATGCAATTTCGACAGGTCGGCACCACCGTACCAGTCTATATTAAGCTTTGCGAGCTCCTCTATGCTCCAGGTATACTGCTTGTCTGAATTTTGGAACTCTTTTATATCAAAATATGCCTTCATCGCCGTGGTATATACATTCAACTGGCGGCTTAGAAAATCCTTCCGCTGTTGCGGATCGTTCTGTGCCTGTATGGAATCGTTCATGATAGCTTCCGGCCGGATTGTCACACCATATCCCGGATTTGCCTTTTCATGCTGGATTGGATTGGTAAAATCTACATTTCCCTTTTCGTCCTGATCGGCACGAGATACAAAGCAGAACAATGTATCGTCCTTCACTATGCCATCCAACACTTTGTTTGCATATTCCAACCGGCGATAGCAGAATGAATTCATGTTATCGCCCGCAGTTGTGATACCGATCATCAGCTTGTTCGTGTATGCTGCCATTGCCTCCTTGAATCGGTTGTACTGCGATGCACGCTTGAACGCATGCACCTCATCCGCGATGGCTATGTTACAGTTGAATGAATCCTGCGTGTCCGGATTGCTGGCAAGTGCTTCGATGTACAAGGAACCCTCCGGCTCTTCATTCTCGTTGTAAAAAGTGTACTCGATGGAATGCTGTGCATTGTTATTCAGCACCTTAAACTCGTTTATCATGCCACGGTACCGCAATGTATGCAGGATGTCGTCAAAGCTCTGCTTCGCCTGCTTCAAGGCGGCGGCCACAATATAGATTGTCGCTCCTGATCTTCTTTCCAGAAGGCCAAGTGCAAACGCAAGCGCCGCCACAAACAGCGTCTTGCCCTGCTTTCTCGGAATAAAAATAAAGGCCTCTTTGTATCGTCTGATCTGAGTACCTTTATAGTAAAATCCTATTAAGTTATATACGATGAATATCTGCCACGGCTGCAATATCAACGGAGTATTCCGCAGAGAGTGCCCTTGCAGGTCCTCTCCCTTCACGTGAACCATTACCCGCTCAATGATATTGATCACAAAATCCGGCTCTTTCGTGTGCAGCTCCAGATCATCACGTTCCAGATCGTCCAGGAATCGCTTGCACTCTCGTACATTGTTTCCGGCAATGATCTTTCCCGCAACTACATCCCTGGCATAGTCGATCGCTACCTGCCTATACTTCTTAGCTGCCAATGTCCCGCAGAATATCTCCTAATTCCGATGTCTTCTTGGTTTTGATTGCAGATTCATCAATCTTTTTCAGCCCTGCCGGTGTGAGCCCAAGATCACGCCAATACGCAAGCGCGGATGTATTCATGTCGCCCCAGCTCACCAACAGCGGATTTTTGGTCATGTTGGTACTTCCGTTTTTGTTCGTATGCTCCACTACAGGTTTGGCACCGGTTTCGACGTATTCCTGATAGATTTTGTCACGCTCTGCAAGTATATTTGCGAGCGTATCGATCATCGGAAGGAAAGCATCTCGATACGTGCAAACCGCCTTGGTTGCTGATATTATTCGATTTTTCCATGCTGTCTTTTTCACCCGGTTTCCCCCTTTCTCAAAAAATCCTGCGTATTTGGAAAAGGCTCCACCCACCGTTCTATCCTCCGGCGCTCCAAAAACGCTAGAGAGGGGGGAGTCTGCTGCCATATCTCTTCTTCATACGCATTTGTAATTGTTTTCCTGTCGCTGTAAGCTCATGTGAATCCCGATCATGCATGCGGTTGTGGCACTTCTGGCATAGCGTGATCAGGTTGCAGTCGTTGTACCGCTCATCCGGATACTGTTCGACTGGGTACACATGATGCACATGATCTCCTGATCTTCGTTTGCCATATCGCTTACACTCTTGGCACTGGTAAGCATCTCGCCGAAGAATCACTGCACGTTTCTTCTTCCATCGTTTGTCGTTATACATCATTAGCTTCATCCTCTGACTTCTTCTGCAGGATGTCGATGGCTTTCGTGATCACTGCCGGAAGCTTCACGCCCATGAGCCCGGCATTCTCGACCAATGAGATTGTCTCGTTCGCTATAAAAGCAATCACGACCGCATCACGAATATAATTAGTGCCGATGACTAAATCTAATCTATACGCTACGATCACGAACACAAGTGTCATGCACTTCCGACATAATCCCTTCCATCCTGCTTTGCTCTCCAAACTGCCTGTATCAGTTTTGGGACTGTTCTTGAATACGCCAGCAACAATCATCCCAGATACATAATCAATCGCCATGAATATGAGCAGGGTTTTAATACCTGCATCCCATCCGCCAAATACGGATGCTATCGCTGATCCAATCACTCCTACTACTGTACATATCGCCTGTTTCATCTTCTCTCCTTTCCAACGCAAAACAGCAGCTATATGGTTTCCATACAACTGCTGTTCTCCGTTTCTATCAACTATCTTATGCTATCATAATATCACTTAATTTGTCCCCCGAGTACTCCACTTTCAGTTTTTCTTAAAACTTCCGAAGAACTCTCTCACTCTTACATATAGCTTAAAAAACAAATATGTGTATGTCTCTCTTAATGCAAGTCTATACAGCATCTGGTCCTGCAACGTCAGGCTCTCTACAAATTTCTTTTCGTTAAAGTAATCAATATACTCCTCAATGATCTCATACTCCGTTTTCATATCTTCTCACTTCACTTTCTTAGATAACAGGTAATAGAACTTCCGCCGGCTGCGATAGTATAATGCGCGCGACGCTGGCATTCCACGCGCTTCAAGCACCGGATATGTGCACTCAGTATCTGTTACTCCTGCCAATATATACTGTGCAAGTTCCTTGTTTGCTTCCACTGTCGTATCTTCAATCACCTTACATCTCTTGCTTAGTTCTGCTGCCTTGATCGCTGCGCTTGCCGTTGGGTTCGACAATCCACTTCCTGTTGCTCCGGTTTCATGTGACCGAAGTCCTCGCAGTTCTCGAATCTCTTTTATCCAGTCCGGATACTGCATACAGTAGTGGTACAATTCCAAGAATCTATGCTTCCCAATGTTATAGCTGGCGACCGAGTTTCTTTGTCTCACCTTGCTCACGCTCCTTTATACTTTCTGTGTGTACTCCAGACATATCCATCCTGCACCACTTTTCAGCTTTCCCCATTTCTGCCCGGATACTGTCTTTTCCGCCACAATCGTATATACGCCCTTGTCCCGGATCACTCCGATTATTGCATTTGCTGTACCCGCATCCTTACGAATATTCAGTTCCGATGCTGTGACCTTAACTCTATATGTATCTGTCTGTGTCTGCTCTGGTTGGACTGCTGCCTGCTCCGATGCCTTTGTTTCTCCAGCTGCATTCTGTTCTGTATTCATTCCAAGTCCAAGCGTTGCAAGGATTCCTTTCGCATATGCTACACCAAACGCCCGGCACTTCTCTTCTGTATCCGCTTTTGCCGCATCAGCTTTATTGTCTACAAATACACCCTCACAGATAATCGCCGGGCATTTCGTCTGTCTAATAAAGCCAAAATAATCACTTCCGTATGCGTTCTTTTTTGTCTTTAAGCCACGGCTTTTCTGCCCGATCTTCACAACTTCTTTCTCTATGTTCTGTGCAAGCACCTTTCCTTTGCCACCGTTCACACTGTGCCATACTTCGAAGCCTTCTCCGCCGCCTGCATTGTTATGTATATCAAGTGCCAGATCTGCGCCCCAATGATTGCACATTGTTGTCTTTTCGTTGATTGAGCTATCAATATCTCCAGTTCTGCTAATCAATACATCTACGCCATGCTCTTTCAGATAATCGCGGCATCCCTTTGCCATCTGCAAATCAATATCTTTTTCTACAAGATACTTCACTGCTCCGGGATCGCTCCCGCCATGTCCTACTCCAATATATACTTTTGCCATCTTTATATCCTCCAATCATTTTATATGTTTATGTTCTTTCAGTTTCCCAGATTCTCACCCCCTTCCTTCTTTAGATTTATGATATATTTTCTTAGTGCCAAAATAAAAAAGGTACCAACCAATGAATACTGGTCAGTACCTTTTCTTTTCTAGTATTTACTTGTTTTTCTCGATGAATTCTCTCATCATCATGCTAAGCTGTCCGGCTTGACTTACTCCAGCCTTCTCACATGCATCTGCAAATGCCTCTACCAGCTCTCGCTTCAGCTTATATGATTTGCTTATCAAGCCAGCTTTTGCATTCCACTTGTCCTGCGGTCTAATCTTCTTTTCTTCCATCGTGCACCTCACAATATATATTTAATCCAATTGATGCAACACTCAATACAAGTGCTATTGCAATTGCCGCATCCAATCCTTTTCTGATTGCATAGTACACAAGAACCGCCGCCGAACAGGTGCTAATAATTGTTAATACTTTTCTTATAGACATATCTTCAAAAATGGCTTAGAATAAAATTAGGCGGTGGGTGGGATATTCCCACCGCCTGTGCCCTTACTTGAAGAAGGTTTCGTAGATCAAGCATACGATGGTTGCTATGCCTTGCAGGATGCCTGTTACGATTGCGACCCTCTCAAGTTTGGGCTTTTTCTTTTGTTTTTTCTTAGCCATTTCTTATTCACCTCCTTACAAATATTATAATATCATACGGTGTACCGTATGTCAATACTTTTTATTAAAAAAGATGAAAATTTTCTGACCAGTATTCACTTTTCAATGTGCATCTTTATCTAGTATTTACTAGACTTTACAGGTAATTCTTTCCGAAGATTTCGCGGAAGTTCTTATCTGGATAGCGTTCCTCAAAAGCTTTCTGTGCAGCTTCATGTATGATCTGCATATAGTCGCTGTTCTGGTGTACCGCATCCGGTCCCGTTCGGTGATGCTCCGGGCAAAGATAAACCTTCAGTCCATATTTTTCGGACAGTTTTCGGTTTGGTCCTCCAAAGCAATGATGCTCTTCAATCGTATAGCCCTGCTGCCTTGTCCCGAGCAGATCGCACATGTAACAGCATCCGTCTTTGTTCTGCATGATAGATCTACTCATGATTTCCCTCCTTGCTTTACTATCTCGATTGCTCTATCCAGTCCTCTGTGGTACAAGTCATCATATTCTGTATCCAAGCAAGGACATATTTCATCCACATACTTGTCAAAATCCGCATATGAAAGCTCTTTTTCCTCTTCCAGTTGTTTCAAAACATTATCTACGTTGTATGCCGTAGGTTCTGCGTCAATAATTCTGCAGAACCGTTGGTATTCATCCGGGCTCAAAGTGTACTCACTTACTCGATCTTTCAAGCTCATATCGTCAATCAATCTACTCATCATAAACCACATCCTTACTTACTTTCTTGGCAACCTTGATGGTGTCCTTATTCGTCTTGCTAACCGTGACCGTAACTCCACGTCCGTTATTTACAGTTATCTTTGCTATGTTCCGCCGATCGACCAGCTCCACACACTGTTTCAGATATTCACACACCTTTTCGTCTGTCTCGTGAATTGCAAGCTCAATGTTGTCCTTTGCTCTTTCCTGCCGTTCTTTTGCCCGCTGCCATATCCGTGCACCATTGCAGTCACACATTGTAACTGCCTTTTCTTCCGACTCATCATCGTCAACCGGATCATCAAAAAATACAATATTCTTGCAATATCTGCATGTTCCTTTATTTGTCATCACTTTACCCCTTTCTTGCTCTTATCCATTATGTTTCTCCATAATCTTCAGCAGGCTCTCAATCTCGGTATTCATAACCGCTGCCGTCTGTTTTGCCATACTGTAGTCTTTCTGTTCAAAATACTTCGCCAGATCCTTCATATCATCTCGAAGCTCTTCCAGTGTCGCTTCATATTCTGAATTATCTGTATATCCCAAATACCCCGTTGAAGCTGGAGCATATGTTTCCTGTTCTTCGGTACCTTCTTTCTGATGTGCGCTTTCCTCCTGATCAGCTTCCGCTGCATTCTTCACTTCTTCTGCATCTCTTTCCAGCACCTCCGGATCATGATGCATCTCGACGATCGCAGGCTTTTCATACTGCTTCTTCGGTTCTTCTTTCTTCACCGGCTTTGCAACCGTGACTTTACTTTCCTTCCGCTTCGCAGGCTTCTTCTCTTCGTTTTTCACTTCCTTCCTCGGCTCTGGCTTCGGTTCTTCTTTCTTCTCTTCCGGATACGGATCATCATATGTCCTCGCCCAGACATCTTCGATCCCCTCATCCGGATATCTGCGCGCACAGATTGCAGATGCGGCGCTGCACAGGTCTTCCCAGCTTATCTGCCGATTTTCTCCGGTACGCATAGTGACGATCTTGATACTTGCCGAAATCGAGCATGTCATCATCAGTTTTCCAACGCCAGGGACTCGCACGATGATCACTCTCGTCTCGTCCGGCGCAATGATGTCCATCATTGCGTCGATATCATAATCCGGATAAATCACGCTCGATAATCGCCGGAAGTCGTCCGGTATATCATGCAGCCATGCTCTGACTACCTTCGTCAGCAACGTATCTTCTCTTTGTTCCTCTGGCTGTCCTGCTGCCTCAATCGCAATCTCGATATCTGTCACGCCCTGCTCTTCATCAAACTCCTTCTTGATCTCCCGGATTTCTGTCTTCGATAATTCTTCCGGAATCGTGTCTACTATCGCCTGCGGGAGTGTCAGCATCTCGGCAAGCTTTGCCATGCCGAACCCATGATATCTTTCAGCAAGGACGGGCGAATATCCGCCCTCACTGTAGCGCTTGTTGATATTGATATATCTTGATACGACGTCCTTTGACAGTCCGTACTCCGCTGCTGCAAACTCCGCAACATTTCTGTATCCGCTTGTTTCCAAGACATTCGATTCTTCCGCCCGTCGGAGCAGATAACCTATTTTTACAAATCCGTCTGCTGCCTTGTTCAGCTCTGTATCAAACTCCTGCTTGAATGCAAGATATTCCTGTGAATACTCTTCTGATCTTTCTGTTAATTCCAACATGTCTTCGCTCCTTTCACACTGCCTCCATAAAGTCTTCCATCAATCCCTGAAGCACTCTGGTATTGTTCTTCTCCTGCAATTCCCTTATATTTGCTTCTCGTAATACCTTCGACTGCTTCGCGCGTGCATGATCTTCCTCACTCATTCGTTTCCGTATCTCTTTCTGCCATTCCTTCAGGAATGGTTTTACTGTTTCTAACTCCGGTTCTTCATCGAACATGCCACGATGCTGTCTGATCGTGCCTCCCGGTTCCACTTCGATCGTATAAAATGGTTTGTCCGGTTCTTCTACCTTCCGCAGGAAGCAAATGTATGTCTCATGCTGCGCCATCCGGTCAAAATACCGGTCTGTGGATCCGACGCAGTGATGCAGGCTCCGCCCTTCGCATACAATGTCATATATCCGCTCTGGTACCATGATGAAATATTCGGTGCCTCTGTACTCGAATTTCTTTTTTATTTCCTTCAGTACATCCTCTGCTTCCGGATACCGTTCTGAATACTCCTCTGAATCAATCTCTATTTCCCTTACCTTGATTTCCTCGACCGCTTCATCATGTCGCCGCTTCAGTTCCCGCGGCTTATAGATCATTTCATCTTCCAGTTTCTTTTTCAGCTTGTTACACATCCGTATATAATCGGCATATTGATCTACGATTACACGCGTACTCTTTCCTTTGTACTGCTCCTTTTTCTGCTTTTCGATGTAGTTCATTGCCTGCTCTGCCGACATATACGTCAACGGCTCTTTTAATGTACCCGGCGTAATATTTTCACGCTTCGCCCATGTAAGCAGCTTCTCAGATATTTTCTCGCCTTTTTCTTCACTGTACTGCATCCACTTAAGAATCAGCCCACCACCGTTACAATCCCGGATCCGGTTGATCTTTTGTCTGTCTGCAATTCCAAACACCTCTTCAATCGTCCGACCGGTCACATCCAGATAACCGATATACTCTAAGTCCCAATAACTTATCTGCATGCTTGTCTCTGTCAGCATCCGGTAGAATCTTCCACGGAACAACATCTCTGCTACCTGCATGTATTCTTTGTCTTTGACTGCTGCCATCATTGCATTCCAGTTGCACTGCTGTCCCGCTGCCGCCATCTGGGTGAATAACCGGCTCCACGACTCATAGCTTGTATCCTTGAAGGCTTCCATGATGCCGGCATCATACAGTGCTCCAACATATTCCCGCTTGTTCTGCGGATTTCCTTTGTTATCAAAGTAACTCCACTGCTTATAGTAGATGTCGCATTCTGCTTTTTTCTTTCGATTGAATTCAAGCGTATCAATTTGCTTGTTCAGGATTACCCGTATTTCTTCATCTATCCATATATTTTTGTGTTCACATACTCCCGGTTCGAAAGTGATTTCTGTTACAAAATGCCTGCATACGGATGTGTCTGTATCCATCGGCTGGATCAGGCAGAAATGTTCAACCATCTCAACTTTCCGTTTTCGTGACAAATACTTAATCTCCCGATTACACTCCGGACATGTAATGTTGTCGTTGTTCCGCGGCTTATTCTTCAATTCAAACGAACCGCCACATGCCGAGCATACCCATTTCTTTGTATCCCTGTCCTTGATACACCAGTTTTTCCCGCCGGTGAACTGCTTATCTATCCAGTCTCGCAGATCTGTAGGCACATCTGGCACACGATCCATCAATGCTGTAACTCTTGCAAATCTTCGTTCTTCCTTTGTCTGCCGCGCTTTCCTGTCTCTTTCCTGCTCCAAATCATATATACGGTCAATCAAATTCGTTCGATAATATGTATATGGGTTTTGTGCATCATCCAATATTTCCTTCAATCGATCATGATCATCGCTCGACATACTGCTGTCACCATTTTTTCCGGAATATCCATAACTGCCATCCCAGCTCGCTTCGTATGCAGCAGGCACCTTCTCTGCATGCCATACCCCGGTATTCGCATGCCATGTTGCATACTCGCTATTCGTCGGGTTAAAGCAGTGCCGCCTCTGCAATACTTTATTCTTGAAAATATTCAATACTACAATTCCCTGTACAACCTGCAGGATTGTCCACCAACCTTTTTTCTTCGTCTTCGGCGCCGGTGTTTTCTCTATCGCTTTTTCTTTCATACATCTTCCTCCACATGCAATTGTCTGTTCTTATCGATGTACAGCCATTTATCCGCATATTTACTTGTTACGACGAGCATTTTCATATTCTTGATTTCTTCGTCCTTTTCGACAATTAGTCCGACCACGCTTCCCTCTGTACCTCTGACACGCGGACTGCTGCCTCTGGCAATTGCTATATGCCCCGCTTCCGATACCTTTGCTTTGTCCGGCTGTATGGATACTCCTGTCATATTCGTGATCCAATTCTTTCTCCGTGGATACATGGCTATATATCGCATGATATAATAAGCAAATTTCCGTGCATCCAGCTCTTCCACAAGCGTAATTTCTGTTGTCGCGATACGTTCTCCTTCATCCTCGTCGATATCGCCTGCCGCCTCTACGCGGAAGAAACGACTTTTTTCCCAACTGTAGTATCGCAGGCAGTCCGGCGGATATTCGCAGCAATGGAATCCGGAATTTGCAGTCTTGCTTCTTTCAACCTTCTTTGTCTCTCCTGGTACAAAGTGACATGTCTCTTTCTTTCCATCACCCATTACGCTCTTCAGATTAGGTGTAAACCCTTTGAATGCCATCATCAGTCAACACCTCCCTCATAGTATGTATGCATCAGCTGTTTCCGCTCTGTCCGCGTCGGGATCCCGATAGAAAACTCATGCGATCCGATCATGTTTTTAATAGTTGTGGTCTTCTTCACGATATCCTTGTGCACCACCGCACGATTCGTATAACCGGTCTCAGCCGTCAATGCAATATATCCCGCAAGGCTCTTCCCTTTCCGTCGTATCGCTATGGCAAACTCCCTGTCTCTCATGATCTCAGCTTTCAGCTCGTCCACCCAGTCTCTGAGGATGCCTTTTACGTCTAAATGCCCCATTTCCACATCCAGCTTCCCGACCGCTGCCAGCTCCGGCGTAGTCAATGTATCAATCAGCCGATCGATATAATCCTCCACGTCATCTTTATCCAGTCCGTTTTCTTCCGCAAGTGCTTTGAGTGCGTCAATATCACCCTCCTGCAGTTCTGCTGCCGCAAGGCGGTTGATCTCCTCGGCACTGTCCAACTCTCCAAATTTATCCCACATTTTTCATGCCTCCATTCTTCATCTTCTCCTGCATCCAAGCCTTCCACTCGTGCGTGTCCTCGGATACGGTCCAACTTTCATTTTTATTGAGTAAATACTCGACTTTTTCCCACATTTCTGCATTCTTGATTGCAACACCTCTCGCAGACTTCCAGCCATTTTTCTTCCAGCCACCTAACCAGTCATTTTTCAACGTCCAGAATACATGCTCCGTGCGTGTGTGGATGTGCACGGTACATCCCTTCTGCATCCGTTCCAATGCTGCAATGAGCAGTGTCAGCGTAATAATATTCGTATTGCAGTGTTCAAAATGTATGACTTCATACACGATCACAGGCTCGCCTTTGTACAGCATCTGCCGTCCATCTTCGTATGCTTCCATCACGTACATACCATCTGCCTTTGTGGCACGCGGTGCAATCGTCGAAGTCTCAATATATATCCTCACTTCCTGCATTTTCGTCTCTTCCTTTCGTTGCACCGGTGCAACTTCGCCAAATCGTCGCCCGGTGCTCGTATCACTCTCTTGGTCTGCTGTATCTTTACTTCCGTGTAGTAGACATAGCTGTACCCTGTTACCTGATTTATGCCAATTCGAATTGATTTTTTATCTATGTAATACCCCGGACGGGCTACTGGTCCATCCGTGATGATCTTTTTCATTGTCCGCCGGACATATGCTTTCTTCTCCGGCTCTGGACGCATTAAATTCCTGCTTGATGAAAGACTGGATGCACGCTTGATCTCTTCCGGTTCAAATATGCTTTCCTGTTCGATTTCTTCCGGAAGCGGTTTGCACAGATATGATGCAAGCTGTCCGAATCCTTCCTCATCCCGGACCGGTTCACTATGATGTGACAATCCCGGCCAGTTTTTCGCTATCAGCAGCTCCGTGTTCCATATTCGGTTGCAGATCAGGTGGATATGGATACCACCTCTTTTGCCAATTTCTACGCGTCTGATCCACTTCCACTTCTCGCCGTGTGCTGCATAATCTCTCCGCATGCGCTTATCAAACAGTGCCAAATCCTGCTTGACGGCATCCATGCTTTTTCGCGTACCTGCCGGATACTTCAATGTGATCCAGCAATCGCCTGGGAGGAAGTTTGCTTTCAGCAAATGTCTATATTTGTTCTCTTTATTGATCTGATTCTGGCGTTTCACCTGTTCCGGTGTCGGTTTCTTCCTTTTCGCCCGGTGCTCGCCTTTTGCTCCTGTATGCCCTGCGAACTTATATGCATGCTCTATGGAATTTTGAAAAAAGTATGTATGTTTTCTGTATGCCATCGAAAGTGTATCCTTGTCCCTAACTTTAATATGCTTATACTGTCTCAAAGCGAGCTTTTATCCCGCTTTTCTTGACGATATAAGCTTTGTGTGATACACTCAAATTGTTCAGATTCGAGGTATTACACCTGAGCCGGTTTTCAGCCGGCTCTTTTTCTTTTCAACGCAGCTTCTCCGGTTGATTCCTGGTAGTATGTACTACCATCTTCCGCTACCCAGTACCGGTACCGGTCGCCATTCGCGATCCTGCTGCCTATGTACAGGCATCCTGCCGGAGGCTCCAATCCTGCGAAGCTCTTTGCGCTCATGTATGCTTTGTGAATGATCTCGTCCATCTTCGTCACTTGTACGCCACCCTTCTTCGGTCTGACGTCTTGCTCTTCACGATTATGTGATCTGCGCAGTCTGCTTCCACGTTCCAGTTTTCCCATCGTAAGCCGTTTTTTGCCATGATTTCCTTTTGCTTTCGCGTCGGCTTTGCCGGACGCTTTAGTTTCTCGTCTTTCAGTCTCATCTTCTTCCTCCGTTTCGTTCGCAAGTGCGATCAGCTGCTGCCAGATTGTTCCGGCCATCATAATCCCAAAGCCATATATCATCCCCATCCAAAGCAGTACAGCACCTTCCACCATCGCGATCGTCGCCAATTTGTATGTAGCAAAAATCATATCGTTGCTCATTCTCTCGTCCTCTCTTTACTGATATTCAGCCTGCAGGCTACCCCAGCCGATCTGTCTCGCGATTGCTGTCGGATTGAACGCCGGCACTCTGTGTCCTGCCTTCAGATCCTTCCTGTATTTCAGAAAATCTACAAATGCAAGGTAATTGACGTATGTCACACCGCATCCATCCAATATCGTGTATGCACCATATCTTCCTTTCTGCACATACATGTCAATCTCTGCCAGCCGGTTCGATACCGTCCGCGCTGATACATCCAACGCCTTCTGTATCTGCGCCTTCGTCACGTACGGTGATGCACTAATATACTTAATCGATGTTATCTCCATAGTCCTCACTCTCCTTACTAATTCAGTTGGTGACAATTTGTCACCGACTCAACTGATGACATCTTGTCACCGGTTCAACTGGTTACATTCTGTTACCGATTCATATCCGGAAACATTTTTTGTAAATGATATTTCTTTAATTTCTGAATCGCTTTCACCTGTCTTTCTTCCTCTTGGATTCTTGTATCGATACATCGCATCGTATTGACAAGCTCATGCTGCGTATCTATATTCGTATGCAGGTCGATCTCATACTCATTAAAAATCTCTGGTACAATGTTGAGTCCTGTCTGTGTTCTCCTAAGATATTCCGGCAAATTCATCTTGAAGATCATGTACACATATGCCGGTAAATACTTATTTGACACAACTTGAAAGACACAGTATTTTGATTCAACCTCTTTCTCTTCGTTCAGATACTCCATCTGGCCTTTTGTTGCCGATACCTGCACGCAGAAGCTTCCTTCCGGATATATCTTTGCTTTCTTTGCCCTTTCCCATATGCATATATCTTTGATTCTTACATGTTTGTATTTGGTCAGCTCCATAGCTTCAATACCTCCGCGATATCGCTCTGATAACCATCTCCAACAAGTTGTCGCATCATTCCCGCCAATTCCCGCTCTGTCTTCCTTATTTCCTCATCTGTTTCTTGCATCTGAGCTGTCAGCTTTCTTATATCCACCTGTTCTTCAGGCTCCGTAGTATCGATATAACGCGGTATATTCAAGTTATATTGATTTGCCTGAATCTCTTCGATTGACACCAATCTGGATATTTTTGCTTTTTCGATACGATTTTTGTAATTTTTTGCAATCTCGTGTACGGCTTCTCCGTCTAATTCATTGACCTTTGCCTTCTTTGTTGCATATTTCGTTGCATCCATTATGTACACACTCTCGGTATCTGCTTTTTTCAGACAGATCATCACAGTTGGTATGCTTGTATTCAGGAACATATTGTCTGGAAGACCAATAATCCCATGAATATATCTTTTTTCGATCAATGATCTTCTGATTGCCAGTTCTTGATTTCCTCGAAAAAGCACTCCATGTGGAAGTAGTACAAACGCTTCCCCACCATCCTTCAGCCTTGTCAATATATCGATTATGAACAGATAATCGCCCTTGCTTTTTGGGGGTACTGCATATTTTCGAAACCTCCAGTCCCCAACACCACTCCATGGCAATGAATATGGTGGGTTCGATATGATTGTCTGGACGCGTCCGATGTTTGGTTCCAGCTTTGCAATGTCACTGTATCGCGTTCCGGCTTCAAGCCGGTATGCTTCAAGCAACTCGCGTGTTGTTATATCCTCTTTTATTACCCATCCTGTTACGTTTCTAATGCTCATATTGAACAAAAGAAGCGGAAATACCGTTTCGCTTTTTTCAATGCAGATCACATTCTTTACACCATTTGCAATATAAGATATTGCAAGGCTTCCAGTTCCTGCGCATTCATCAAGTACCGCTGCCGGTGTTGTCGAAAGCTCATAAAATAATTTACAAATACAATCCGGCGTATAGTCCTGTTTCATCTGCTTTCGCTGGGCTGCCTCTGCCTGAAACACATCTCTGATGAAATCTGTACGCAAATCAATATCCTCAATAATCTTATTGAAGTATTATTCTCTTCTCTGCTTATCAAAAATGATATCTTTTAGGTATCTAATAAATTCGTACATCTCGGATATTCCAAGTATCTCCCGAATATCCATATCCCATCACGCTCCCTTCTTCAATCGTTCCCGTTCCGCAACCAAGCTGTCTTTCGCCCGATTAAGCGACCGAATCTCCTCATCTATCTCCTTTAGCTTCATTGCTCTCCGGAACATATCTTTGAAGATTATGAGTCCAAAGCTCTTATACAGCTCTGCTACTTCTTCCTTCCCAGATGTATTCCGAATTGCCGGATGCCACATGTATACGGTCTCGATCAGCTCGTACTCCTCATCCGTTAAGGATTTATGTATCAGATTCTCAAATTCATTCTTCATCATCTTTCTCATATCCTCCAATCTGAACTTCATCTCTATGTCCCATCATTGCCCGGATATGCTTATTAGGCACATCCGCCATCACCGCATTCTCAAGCAGCTCCATCTTTGCTGCCTGAAACACCATATTGTAATACTGCGGCTGTTTAATCGTAATTGGCGTTTCTGCTGTAAAAGCGTCAACTATTCCCATCTTCTACTCATCTCCCTTCTGCTTATAGAATGTCTATATAAATTTTTTTTAATAGACGCCACTTCTGCTGCCTCCCATCTGCTTGACTATTTTTCTCTCAACTCCTATACTCTCCTTACAGGTTCCTGCCAGAACCAAGTACTTACGAAAGGAGCATTTTATGAAACTAAATGTTGATTGCATACGCGCAATTCTATTAGAAGTCGAAAAAGTTCCATATGGAGAATCATTACCTTTCCAAACGCTGGTATCTGCGCTTTCTGATTACAGTACCGACGATATCAGTTATTCTGTACTCAAGCTTAAAGAAGCCGACTATATCGAAGCAATTATTCTTCATGCCGATGACACAGCAATCATTTATGAAATAACCGACATTACTTACAATGGACATCAATTTTTGGAAACAATTCGTGATGCCAAAGTGTGGAAAGAAACTAAAAAAATATGTAACAAAGTTGGAAGCTTTGCATTGAATGTTATTTCCTCTATTGCCGGTCAAGTGCTCTCTGCTCTGGTAAAGCAGAATTTGCCATAGCTCTTATTCTCCCGTCAGTGGTTTTCTCTGGCGGGTTTTTCTAACGAAAATAACTGACTTCGATAATTCCCTATTGCACTTATTGCGTTTGATAATGCATTGATTACATCAATATCTATTTTTGTGCCTCCATAAATGTCCAAATTACTTACTTTTTCCTGTATAAGCTCACATATCTCGATAGCCGCTGTATCCAATGTTTCAATTTTTTCGAGAGTAAATATATATCTGCTTTTTCTATCTATCTCTCTGTTCAACAAATCCATTTTTTTACACAATGAATCATATTCTTCCTGTTTCTCTTCCATCTTCCTATTCTCGACTCCTTCCCTTTACCCTGCTTCCTTTTTGTAACGCTGACGCTCTTCCGCTTTGCCTGCTGCCTTGCCTTCCGCGTAGGCGGACATTGCCATGAACATCATGGACTGCTCCGCGGGATTCTTTACAGACATCACAGATTCTGCCATGTTTTCAATGTTTGTCTTTTTCTCGTCTCTTGTCACTCTGTTCACCTCCTTGTTATCTTTGATTACATTATAGGTATCACAGATTACTTTGTCAACACTTTTTTGTTATCTCTGATTACTTTTTCTATTGCAATTCATTCTTAAAGGTGGTATTCTAATGAAAACAAGGAGGTATTTGATATGGAACAAGGAGAAAGAATAAAGCAAATACGTACTTCTCTTGGACTTACTCTCGAGAAATTCGGTGATCGATTAGGTGTTACAAAAGTAGCTATCTCCAATATAGAAAAAGGAAACAGAAATTTAACTGAACAAATGACAAAAGCAATTTGTCGTGAATTCAATGTTGATTACATGTGGCTGACTACTGGAGAAGGTGAAATGTTCGTCGCTACCGATGATGATTTTCAGGCACGTATTGATCAGATCATGTTTGGTCAGGATGAAAGTCGTAAAAACTTATTTAAGATGATGATAGATATGAGCGATGAAGATATTCATGCTTTGGAAAGAATCTTGAAAAACATATCTTCATTTTATGAAAACCAGAACAAAGAGGATTAAAAAGAGCTGGCTATTTGCCAGCTCCGATGTACAGATACCGAACAAAGTTATAAATCCGCTTCAGGATTTTATCGTCGTGTATCTTCCCCAACATATCGAGGATTGCTCTTTTGTAGTTCATAGAGTCCCCACCTCCTCTCTGGTATAGTAGCATATTTCGGGGTGATGCATGAAATAATTAGCGATATTTCCATAATTATGGAAATTATTTCCAGTCAGATTCAAACAGATCAGTTATATGGACCTCAAGAGCTGCCGCCAGCGATTCCAGTTGCATCAATGTCGGAGATACTTTTTCATTTTCAATATTGTTGATCGTAGACTTTCCGATGCCAGACCGCTTTGCCAGTTCTACTAATGTGATCCGTTTTGCTGTTCTTATCTGCCAAACTAATATTTTCATTTAATATATGCTCCATGATTAGATTGTTTTTTATTTTTTGAAATAAAATACGGTTCTATATATGGTAAAACGATATTTAACAAAATATACGAGCTAAAATACGAGAAATTAAAAAATTTTAATATACAAAGGGGGATACCTGTATGGCAGTATGTAAAAGATGTGGTAAAAAAGGACTATTTCTTCATGTAAATGCAGAGGGACTGTGCAACAAATGCGCTACTTTAATTGTTCCGCATAAAGATTCATCAAATATATATTTGACCATCCCGCAACAGTCTATTCAAAAATCTGCGTTTGAAAGTAAAGAGCCAGATTCTACGAAGGAAGAAAATGCTTGTTTCTATTTTATTGATGAACTAACTAAATTAGGATGGGATCATGATGAATTTAAAATAGAACACCGATCTGAAAATTACACATCTTTATTTTATGGAATTAATAACATTCTTAGAATTAAAATATCTGAAAATGTTAAATGGATTTCTATTATTGTTTGTAATGAAGATCGAAAACTGCTACGCGATAGTCCACTATTTGCACATCAAGAAAACAAAAATGAGGCACATTGGAAATCTTATTTCAAAGATATTTCTGACCTACATAATTACCTTGAAATCGTTTCCAAGGTTTCTGTATGTGAATACTACGGTACTCGTGATGCTCTAAATGAAAAAGAAAAAAGAGTTTGCGATTACATAATTAATTTATTTGTATCATGCGGTGCAGATATAGACAAATTTTATCTCTATATCCTCGCAAATGAATTTGAGCTTTTATATCATTCGACGTTAGGTTGCATTAGATTTAAGGTATATGCTAAACGAGCAGGTGGATATATTTATGATTCACACTTTAAGGAATACCGGATTAAAAATACAGATTATAAATATCCTTTTACCGAGTTAACAGATTTAGATTATTTATCCCAAAAATATATACCAAAAATCATAGAAATTGGTGAAAGCCATACTGATAAAAACGAGATGAAATACTATATGCATTATGAGCCTAGCAATAATTAGATCAACTCAATTACCAATGCGGTGTACCCTGTATTGAATCCTGCAATAATTAAACAATATAATACACTTAACCGGGCAGCCGAGAGGTGTTACACCATATCCGTTCGAGTCTTGGAAGGGAGTGGTGCCTTATGAGTACATATGAGGAATTCATGGTATTACTTACCATTGCAATACTTATTGTAACGATTCTGAATCATAGAAAGTAAGAAAAACACCTCAGCCGGTCAAGCACAAGGTGTTTTTCTTTGAATAGTTTGCCGGACGGATAGGTCGTATCTATCGCTCGGCTGTCTTGTTAAGTGTATTATATGCTAATTGGTTGATTTTTTCAACCCCAAATCACCTGCACTGTTGCACCGGTGCAACTTTTACAACCAGGGTACAGATTGTACCCTGCTTCATAACTTCATAACAAAAAGAATCCCCCGTGTTGGCGCACGAGGGACTCAGATACACCATCTAAGGGGATGGCATACATAAAACATACAAACATATTATACCATCCCCTTCTTTACAAATCAATAAAGGAGGGATTTTTTATGTGGTGTTATACTAAGAAAAATGGTACTGTATTGTACCGTGAACGTTACCAAGATCCATTGACTGGGAAAAATAAGATTATGTCGGTGTCAAAGCAAAAGGACACACCGCAGAATCGAAACAAAGCACAGCGTGAGCTTAATGCAAAGATTGATGCAGCCATTGCGGAACTTCAATGTGATGATTGTTCAATTACGCTATCTCAAATGCAAAAAGAATACCTGAAAGCTCAATCGGTTACTTTCAAGCAATCAACTGTAAAAAGGAATCAGATTATTACTTCCTCTGTTATTGATCTGCTTGGTGCTGATGCGATAGTAGATAACCTTACGACTCAATTTGTAAATTCGAGGTTGCTCGGATCCGGAAAACAGGTTAGTACACTTAATACCTATATTACACGGTTCAAGGCACTCCTTAATTGGGGATACATAAACGACTACCATAACAACATGAAATTGATTGCAAAACTCAAACCATTTGTAGATCAAGCAGATGATAAAGCGATTACATCGAAATACTTAGAACCGGCAGAAGCCCAAAAACTTCTTGACTACATCAAAGAGGACAAAAGTTGGCACTGGTACTATGCAACTTCAATACTAATACTCACAGGGCTGCGTTTTGGTGAACTTTCAGCATTAGAGATACCTGATATCGATACAAAGAATCTCACAATACGAATATCAAAGACATATGATTCAATCAATGATATTGTGACAACTCCGAAAACAGATAACTCCAAGCGCACGATTCACATCCAGCCAGATTTATTACTTGAACTTAAGAAGTGCTTGCTCTGGAGAAATGAAATGATGCTTGCCAATAATATTCGATCAGAGCTATTGATTCCAAATATCAAAACAGGAGAACATATGCATATAGCTGGTTTCGAAAAATACCTTCGTGTGACTTCTGAGAAACTTCTTGGCAGACGTGTAACACCTCATATGCTCAGACATACGCACGCTTCATTATTGTCAGCGAACGGCATGACTCCTGATGAGATTGCCCGCCGATTAGGACACAGCAAATCTGCAATCACGAGCAAAATCTATATTCATGTTACGCAAAAAGTTATCGAAAATGATAACCGGAAGATTGATCAAATAAAACTCTTCTCATAATTTCTGCGCACCTTTTGCGCACCTAGCCATTTTTCAAACAATAAAAAACGGCGGAAACCCTTGATTTTACAAGGTTTCCGCCAAATAAAAAAGATGCCCAGAGCCGGAATCGAACCAGCGACACGAGGATTTTCAGTCCTCTGCTCTACCAACTGAGCTATCTGGGCATGTATCTTATGTAATTAGTAGCGGGGACAGGATTTGAACCTATGACCTTCGGGTTATGAGCCCGACGAGCTTCCAGACTGCTCCACCCCGCGATATTAAATTATTCCTAAATAGGAAAAGTGGGCGGAGGTGGATTCGAACCACCGAAGCATAAAGCAGCAGATTTACAGTCTGTCCCCTTTGGCCACTCGGGAATCCGCCCAAATTTTTAAACTGATAAGCCGATGATCGGACTCGAACCGATAACCTGCTGATTACAAATCAGCTGCTCTGCCAATTGAGCCACATCGGCATAACTAATAAAAGAATTAGTTAAATGGGACCTACAGGGCTCGAACCTGTGACCCTCTGCTTGTAAGGCAGATGCTCTCCCAGCT
>ENA-OROO01000137-OROO01000137.1-human-gut-metagenome-genome-assembly--contig:-NODE-137-length-51112-cov-7.283703_pt1 | contig 51112 bp, 36 predicted proteins | sample MGYA00242130_ERZ509052 | MGnify/ENA primary metagenome ERZ509052 (study PRJEB26280, sample SAMEA2338730) | human gut metagenome | biome: human gut; feature: human-associated habitat; material: faeces... | reverse complement strand
TGATTCTTGACTCTGACTTGCGCATCCCGGAAATCAACGGCATTCTCAAACATGTCAACCCGAACGGTGCTGTTGCTGCCAAGATGCGCTCTGCACGTGAGATTCGTGAAGCAGGGCCTGAAGGACTCCGCAAAGCACAGGAAGAGATGGAAGAAGTTTACAAGAACATCAACATCCTCCTGCACGAGGTCGGAACGCGTGATGCGATTCTTGATGCACAGAATGCCCATAAAGACGAAGCCAAGATGCTCGACTGTGGATGGCTCAACTGGGTGCCGACTCCCGGCACGGAGCTGGCTCATAAGTTTGACCTGCTGCGTGATAGCGGTAAAGGCCGTATCTTTATGGACATCGACATGCCGATTGCAGACCAGAGTGTTACGGTTCAGAGCTATGGCGGTGACTTGGTCCGCAAGCTCGTGAAGGACACTTTCGGGTACGACATCAGCTACTACCGTCATCTGGACTAAGGTGATTCAGAATGGCAGTAGAATACAAATACTCCAAAACGCTTCCTGTTAGTATCCCCGGACGCAAAATCTATTGCTGCTTATGCAGCGAGACGGGTGTCTGGGCCGGAACGGGTCTCGACAAATTTGCAACTCGGTTTCCTGATGCGAAGGAACGCTATTTGGAGAATGCAAAGGAACATCGCCTTAGACTCGGACATGTGCTGTATTGCCCCGGTAAGGACGAAAACAGCATTGCAGCCGATATGATTTGCCGCATGAAAGATACCGACAGTTTTGGAAACGATATTCACTTCGGTTACTTATACGGTTGTTTTCTGCAGGCTGCTCTGAAAGGTCAGCTGGCGAACGCGACAGTTATTGTTGCAACGCCAGGTGCCGACTTGCAGGAGTGGCAATGGCGAAAGCTCATGCCGATTTTGGAGCATGCCATTGAGGTGACGGACAGCTCGGTTCGTGCCGTGGTGGCAGCCCCATTTGACCTGGTTGCGGTGGATAATGACGAACATCATACCACCAAACATAAGGCAAAACGCAGCAAAGGTGCTTCTAAGTCTTCAAGAAATGATGACGAGCAGCTTTCGCTTTTCTAAAACGAATAGCACTGTTCACCTTACAGTGCTCATCATATAAACTCAGCGGTCTCGCTCCAGAGATGGGGTGGGACCGCTTTTTTTGTTGTCTAAAAAGCACAATTGAGGATTTGGCTTTCATACATATTTCACAAAAATGCTCAAATTTGCTGTATTACCCCAAATAACATAGGTTTTGACCTTGTCGAAATGTGCGAACTGCCGATAATAAAAGGACAAAAGCAGCTATTCCGTTGTTCCTCATTATCATCATCGCAGCTATTGCTTTGCTGGCTGTTGTCGGAGGTATCCTCGTTGGCACTGGCGTTTTGGGCAAGGGCTCTAATACTGACGGGGTCGCGGATGTACCCGCTGCGTCCAGCGAAATCACCATTGCAGATGGCGAGCCGTTCGATGGCACGATTGACAATGGAAAAGACAACACTGAGCAGGAGACTCGCTTTATCGAACAGCACCGAGCTTGGTAATTGATGATGAAATTGCACCGGATAATGAAGCGACTGTCAATTCTGATATAGTGACTTCCGAAGTAGAAAACGAATCAGAAGCGCTCGCAAGAGAAGCTGAAACTGGCAAAACTCCTAATACAGACAAAATGAACTCACAGTCAACCGATGGTATATCTTCCACTTTGGAAAATTCAGAATTGGACGAAAGTTTCTCGCATACAATGGATAGCAGTATGGCAGAGAGTCGGCCAGACGAAAATGTGAGCTTGATGGCTGCCTAATCAACCTTTTCACAACCTCAAAAAGTCATAACGAATATTGCAATACAATTTACAGATATGCAACAATTTGTTGTGGCCCGCCCCCTTGCAAATAACTATATATTGTGGTATAATGTATGCATTCACTCAAGATATGGCATCAATCACTTTTCTTGAGTAACTGTGTATGGCTATAAAACCACATCCTTCTTTTAGAATAAAAGATTTTGAAACTTTGTCGTGGTTTTGCTCTCCGTCACGGTATTCTAAGCACATCACAATACGGCTATTTGTTTGCTTCCTTCTAAGAAGAATAATTATGAAGCCAGCACCCGGCATTGACCGGGTGACTGACTCCAACCACTGTAGCGAGCAAGCTCTCCGTATCCTAAATGTGTCTTAACTACTACCCGTGTCGAGAATCGTCTCGATGCGGTTTTTTTGTTTTCTCAGGAGGTATCTTATGCTTACTGTTTTCGATATGAACCGCGTTACCTTTGCCCATCATCGTGGTATCGTACCGCCTGTTCCCGCCAAAGAAGGGGAGAGAACCGTCGAGAAGCGGTATGTTTGTTCCGGCAACATGAAACTGATGGAGTACGGCTATATCATGTCGCACGACCTGTTCATGGCATGCTGCAAGGCGACTCATGCCGATTTCCTCGCCACCTGGTCTGCGCTGTATGGCTACATCACGGAGGATGCCAAGACCATTTCCCAGACTTCGCCCATTTGGCCCAACTTCCCTGATGACGCGATGGAAGCTGACCTCGTTGACCTGTATGTTGTCAACCTGCTCAACTACCTGACCCTCGGCCAGTGGCAGCCGGATTTCGACCCGTCCAAGTTCTGTAAAGAACTGGATAGAGACACCCTGCCTGTTCCTAAGCAGATTCCGGCTTGCGATGCCGATGAAATCTACCGCTATGTGGCACAGAGCCTCACGAACAACAGCCCCATGTCCCGTGACGAGCAGGAGACTATCAAGGACCTTCTGACGCGGGGCGGGGATGAATTCCTTGACCATCTGGTGCCGATGATGAAGGATAAGCACATTCCGTGCAAGGAAAACTTGGCACTGTACTCCTCTTTCCTTATCGGCCGCCCAAACTGGCGTGGTCAGCCTTGCTTCCTTGATTTCAAGAGCTCCACGGATGTGCTGCGCCTGGCTGCTGCGATGAGTGACCAGGATGTGAGTCTCTCCAAAGCGCCGCGTTTCCGCAGCTTTAAGCGTGCCGAGCGCCGTGAACTGCTGTACCTCTTGGAACATGTGGAGAAGAATGAGGGCTTCGCGCTGCGTCCTGAGGAGTTCAAGCGCCTGGGCGAGAAGCTGCATCCGGGCGAGTATGCCAAGTGGTTCCCGGAGGACAAGGCTATCTTCGACAAGGTCCGCAACGGCATCCGTATCGAGACCTACAACTCCAAGTTGCAGGAACTCTTGAAAAAGCCTGTCAACATGGACCTGCTCACCGCGCACCTCATGCTGCGCTCCGGCATGTTTGCCCGCTATCTGGACTTTGCAATTCGCAACTGTTCCGATGAACGCCAACAGGAGGATATGCTTTTCCGTTTCATCTCGGTATGCAAGAGCGTCGAGCCCCGTGTGCTTATCCAGCTCATTAACCATTTCCGTAATCGCAACAACTCGGTTCAGTTGGCTACGGGCAAGGCCAATGGTGCTGCCTCTAAGACTCTGGATAGGGAAGTAGAGCCTATCTCTGAGGATATGTGCAAGCGTGTGGCTCGTGACATCTTCAACCAGCTGTGGCAGGTTCTCCGTGCAGAGGATGCAGAGCCCAAGAACGTCTATATCGACCCGGAGTGCCGCTGCAACAAGTTGATTTTCCCGGATAATCCTCGGCAAATCACGTCGGCTATGCGTGCTACGGCCTGCGGTTCTCGGACGAAGCTGCCCGATGGGAACGTGTTGCGTGCTTTCCTGTTCTGGAAAGGATATGATGGTCCTGACCTGTGGGATGGCATCGACCTTGACCTCTCTGTAGTCTTCTACGGTGAGCAGGAAGCGGGCTTTGTCTATTACGGCGCACCGAAAGATGAACGCTTTGGCGCGATTCATTCCGGCGACCGCCGCAGCAGTGGCCCGAATGGCGCTGTCGAGTATTTGGACTTCGATATCAAGAAATGTCTTCAGCAGGGGATTCGCTATGCAGCCATTGCTGTCAACTCCTATTCCGGTGAGAAATTCTCGGAGATGGAGAATGCCTTCTGTGGCGTGATGGTTCGTGACGGTGAGACGGGGGAGCAGTTCGAGCCTGCCACGGTGAAGGACCGTTTTGCTCTGACCACGGATTCGGAGCAGTTGGTAGCAGTTGTCATTGACTTGCTGAACCGCGAGGTCATCACCGTAGACAGGACTGTGGGCCAGCTTCGCGTTAGTGGCCGCAATGTAGTCACCGACTACGAGCCTACGGTGGATGTCTGCGCCTATGCCATGCAGCTGAAGAGCCTTTCCATCAAGGAAATGCTCGGTATGCGGTATGCCAAGTTCCTAAAGGATACCGAATGGGCGCAGGCAGATGTCATCGTGTCCGACCAGCCGGACAAGTTCAAGCCGTCCAAGGCTGGAGAGCGGATTCCGCGTATCGTGAGTCCTTACGATGTTCCCGGTATCTACGACCTGATTCTTGGCAAGACGGCTGAATAATTCATAGAGCAGGAACTTTGGTTCCTGCTCTTTTTGCTTACAACTGATTGAATGGATTCAAGCCGCTTGAAGCGCCCAAAAATACAAATTCATGGTAGATTCGCGATAGTAGGACAGAATTTTCGATTAAAATAGTGTAAGACGTGATAATTTAATGAAAAAAAGATGATGTTTTTTGCTTGCGGATACTTGCGAACTGCGGATAATGGAATCAGTGGTTCGGTGCAGGCAACTACATCGAACGCCCCGTGAGGGACGGCTTCATGGTTGCATTCAGAATGCAGCGGTGGGGTTCGCAAGGTAAGCCAAACTTCCTTGATGATGGATGTATGCAGGAACTGAAATCGGATGGGATGAATGGGAATAACAACAAATCTTTTTCTTTGAAAGGAGCTTTTCCGATGAAAAGTTTTAAGCGTGTTGCCAGCGCCGTTCTTGGCATGGCGATGGTCGCAAGCTGCATGGCCCCTATCACGGCATTCGCCGCTGAGGATTTCCAGCAGCCTGCTGACAACAGCTCCATCGCCAATCATCCCAACGATGAGACGATGCTGCACTCTACCCCCGTGTACCGCATCGGCACCAAGTCCTTCTACAAGGTGAACGATGACGGTTCTGTCACCTACGCCGACCAGGACACCGCTGGCTTCAAGGCCATCCCTGCCGCCTACATCATGGGCAGTTCCTACAACACCGTTGGCGAGTACGGCATCTACACCACCACCAAGAGCGATGGCAGCAAGCTGGAGCACTTCGTCAAGATTGCTGATTGCCAGGAGGCAAACGGCAAGGTGAACTGGAACCACGGTACTGCTGATGAGGCTAAGGTCAGCGACGACACCAAGGCAAACGGTGTTGACACTGCTACCAACGAAGACCCGTCCATGTCCACCCAGTTCTACATCTACCTGGACAACGACACCGAGATTCCCCCCGAGACCCCTCCGACCGAGGTAGAGCATCCTGGCGTGAAGACCGATGACGGCCGCGTCGAGTACGACATCACCGTTGCTACCGTCAACCACGTCAACGTCAAGGCAACAGTTCCTCTGTACGTCTGCATGTACGGCTTCCGCAGCACCGGCAACGTCGTCACCCCGACGAAGGATGCTTACCAGCTGCGCAACTACTCCACCATCGACAAGAACAGCCGCACCTACATCGCTGACATTGCCAAGGTGACCCACTACAGCCGCATCTACGATACCGACCACTCCAACGACGAGCTGTTCGCTATCGCTTACGATGACACCACCAAGTCCTACACCTACTGGTACAGCAACCCCGCCACCCAGCCTGGCTGGACTGAGCCCGCTAACTACCATCAGATGGGCGCTGACGAGCACATCAACGCTTCCGGCGAGTGCTATGTCATCTTCATCGATGGCAAGTGGGACTTCAAGGCTGCTGGCACTCTGACCGGCGATGAGCTGCGTGAGACTGTTAAGTCCATCGATGCCAACCATCAGCTGGCTGAGGACTTTGTCATCTCCGATGGCGAGACCAGCTGCAACTTCGGCAAGAAGTTCGATGTCGGCACTTCTATGACCGACAACTCCAAGCGTGAGGGCCTGGCTCTGAAGGTTTCTGAGCTGCAGGCTGAGCCCGCTACCTGGCGCGTCGTTCCCATGAGCACCTCTGCTCTGAAGCGCGGCGAGATTGCCATGAGCATTGCTCCTGCCTCCGCTATGTACAATGCTTCTGCCATCGACCTGTCCAAGTGCTCTGCTCCTCTGGACATCACCGAAAACGGCTGGTTCATCGCTGGCGCTGCCAAGGACAAGGTTTCTCAGTCTGGTGCAGGCACCGAGGCTGTTAAGCATGACGATGCTCCGACCCTGCCCCTGATTACCAACGCCAAGATTGCTGGCTCCAACGTCAACGACGCTGGCTGCACTCCTGTCGTTCGCGTCACCTACAGCATCATCCCGATGTTCGAGACCGGCGACACCCAGACTGCTACCGCTAACGGCGTGAACAGCAACCGCTGATTTCAGAATCACGGCATAAATCAGACTCGTTAGAGAGTTGGCCGTCGAGTGACCTGCCGCTCGACGGCTTTGGTTTTAGCTAATAGCATCACACTTGGAAAGGAATAATATTATGGCGAACAATATCGTATCCACCGACAAGAAGACCTCGAAGAAGAATGACAAGCTTTTGCACCGTACCATCACGGTTTGTGTGGTTCTGCTGCTTGTGCTGTGCGCAGGCCTGTTCATCTGGAAGAAGAGCGGAAAGATTTCGGACAACCGTCTGGAAGATTCCGTTGCCGCACAGCTGGGCCAGCTCGATGGCAAGAGCGAGGCTGAGATTCAGGAAGAACTGAATCGGGTGGTAGAAGATGGCACCATGGCTATTTCCATCAATGTAAATCCCGTATTCAAGACCGGAGATTCTGAGGGTACGCTCGAAATCGAGAATGTCCCGAGCAACAAGTACGCCCAGGTCGTGAGCATCACGCTTGACGACAGCGGCAAAGAGATTTACAACAGCGGTCTTATCCAGCCCAACTACCACATCCAGACTGACAAGCTGTCCGAGGCCCTGGCAGCAGGCACTTATGACTGCACCGCGACTTTTACGGCTTATGACACTTCTGATTCCGAGAATCCCATCGAGGTAGGTTCTGCGGCTGCCAAGATTACGATTTCCGTGTTGAGCTAATTATGCCGAACCGCCCCGGTACAGACCTCCTCGTTTGTGCTGGGGCATTTTTGTAAAGGAGGAAGACCTTTGAAACGTCTTGCTAAAGCGTTCGCAGCGGTTTCGATGGCAGCAATGCTGACGACCGCCGTGGGTTTCGCCGCCGATTCTGAGCATCCGAACATGGACCACGGCACGGCCAACAAGGCCCAAGTGTCCGAGGATGTTGATACCGCACTGAACATCACGCCCAAGATGGGTACGAAGTTCACCGTGTATCTTGCTCCCGATATTCCTGAAACCATCCCCATTGTTAAGGAAATCCCCAAGATGGGTGATGTGGGAATCGACCAGAAGACCCTGTTCGAAGCCTTGCTGGTTGCGGGTGGCTGCTACCTTGTGAGTGATGGCGTTGCCACCGTTTGCAAGAAGAGTAAGAAGAAAGAAACCACGGCTGCGAATCCCGCATAAAGAAGCGACCCCGATGCTGAAAAGCACCGGGGTCATTTCTATATAAAGAAAGGAGATGGGAGAATGTCATGGGTTGGCATCGACTTCGTGCCGTTCGATTGCACGAAGAATCATGTCAAGTTGGTTTTCGAGGTAATACCGGCACAGGCGCAGCTGCTGGTCCAATTCCTTCTTGGTACAGCTGTCGGCATTAAGCATATCAATATAATCTCGGGCAGGAGAATAGTCAGGGTCAAACAAAAAACTCTTTAATTCGTATTGGCAATACACATACAGGTCTCTCACACGGATACAACGAGAATAGTGCTCACCCTTATATCGTGTAGACTAGGAGAATTGCCTGACACGCTTTTGGCACTCTTTGATTGAGCTGAGACTGTAGCATGCTTTTGCCTTTTCCATCCGCTACACCTACCTTATTATAATATATCAGATAATGTCGTGTTTTTCAATCGTTTATAGAAGCCATCTATATTGGTTTTTTGTTCTGAAACGACCTTCAGCCAGGCTCGTTGAAGAAATGTGCGAATTGCATACAATGGAACTATCAGCGCTAATGCGCATCAAGTCAATAACAATTACGAGGAATATCATATCATGGCACGTGCAAAAGACATCATTCGGAATGTGGTCGGTGGGTTGTCACGACTTATCAGCATTGTAGCGCTCATTGCCATATTCGTGCTTAGCTTCTTGCTTATCAGGAGCATCATGCAAACCAAAGAGACGCAGCAGCTTACCGCCACTTTGCAAACGATTCGAGAAACGGCCGAGCAGAACGACACGGACTGGTCACAAGGTATGTTGGCTGTCAACCCAGATTACAAGGGCTGGCTAACGGTCTACGGTACAACCGCAACCGGGCCCGTAGTGCAGGGTGAAACCAACGACACTTATCTGCGAACTGACATCTACGGTGAGCACAGCATTCCCGGCACACTGTTTTTGGATGAACGCTGCGATACGAAGCAGCATGGAAACCTTATTATCTATGGTCACAAGATGAATGACGGCACGATGTTCGGCTCTCTCGATAAGTTCAAGGACGAAGAGTTCTTCAACGAAAACGGCACAGTTTGCTGGGAGGGGGAGTACGGAAAGGAATACTACCAAATCTTTGCCCTCATGGTCATTCCCGGATACACCACTGACCCGAAGTTCATCGACATCCAAGAGTGGTGTAATAACCTCTCGGCCGCCAAGACCGAGGATATGCTCACCACGATTGAAGACCGAGCCTCGATTTACAAAGAGATGGCATTCGACTACGAGAATGACAAGTTCATCTTCCTCGTAACTTGCGACTACAACATCAACAACGGCCGCATGGTGTTGGTAGGTAAGCGCCTGAAAAAAATCGGTAGCGATAGTAGTTCTGATGACACGACCGTTCACAAGGAATATTACGAAATTACGGAGGGGAATGCAGATGACTCTTTACCAAGCGTTGGATAAGGCCCACTTTACGGTAACAGTCCTTTCTCGCGAGGAAGTAATACGTCAGGCAAATTCATTCGGCAAAGATACTTGCGTCATCAGTATTACCACGCCAGGTAAGACGAATGTCAGTTTTCCTTGCGACACCCTTCACGTAGCATTTTACGATACAACCGAGCCCGTCGGCATTTCGATAGTAGACGCGGTACTAATCAAGGATTTCGTAAACCAAGAGTTGGCGAAGGGGATAAAGCATTTAGTTGTTCACTGCGATGCTGGCGTTTCTCGAAGCGCGGGCGTTGCGGCGGCTATCCTGAAAGCAACCGGACGAGACGAATCAGAAATACTGGACAATCCGAATTATTTTATCAACGCTCGCTGCTATGCGTATGTGCTCATTGCTTTCGGTATTGATGTAACGGAGAAAGACGTTACAACGGCAAGAGAGCAAAGCAAGAAGGCATACTTGAGTAATTGGCCGTAAGACGGCAGAAGGAGCAATAACATGTTTGCAGCAAGAGATGTAGATGGCATTATTGTCTGGGCGACCGATGCCAACAAAATTGAGGACTATTTTTGCCCCGTATGTGGAGCAAAGATGATTTTGAAGGCAGGAGACGTAAACGCCTGGCACTTTGCACATGAGGCTAACGCCTGCCCGGATACATGGAACTATGATATGAGCGAATGGCACAGAGACATGCAGGAACAGTTCCCACTTGAGTGCCGTGAGGTTGTGATGACCCACAACGGCGAAACGCACCGCGCCGATGTCTTCAAGGATAATGTGGTCGTGGAGTTCCAGCACAGTCCCATCAGCCCAAGTGAGTTCACGGCTCGCAATAACTTCTATAACAGTCTTGGCTATAAGGTCGCGTGGGTATTTGATGTCTCCGAGCAGTTTGAAAGGGGGAGCATCTATTACGAGGACGCCTTCTTCGATGACTTCAGTGAGTTCTACTGGACCAGACCTCTTTCTGTTCTTCGCTACGGGCCTATTCCGCAGGAGGATAGCCTTAAAGCCTGGGTAAGCATCTGTTTCTACTTTGGCGAGAGTGATGCAGATGCACTTATCAGGCGCGTCAACTGGTCCAGCGTGAATCGCAAAACCTGGAAGCCTACCTACAAAACCTTTAAGGTTGACTACAACCATTTCATTGAACTTAGTCCTACAATGGACATGCTGGACTTTTTCAGAAGTCCATTGGATATGTTGCGCAAGACGCTTAAAGCCGAGCCGGTCAAACACAAGATTGAGTTCGGAACAGCTTTTGTTCCCGAGGGAACGTATCCGAAGCCTTGCCGTTATGACAACAAAAGGTGCGAGGGTCCCGATGAATGCTCTTACTGCGAGCACTACATTTGCGGCGTGTATGATAACCGTACCGATACGATGCGTGCGTACTGTGCCTATCCGGAAAAGAGCAAAACGAATGTGACAGGCGACCAGTATTTCGAGATTTAAAGATAGGGATGGTCCCTTACGAGGGGCTGTCCTTATTTTGTATCTATGATGCTTGACATCAAAGTTGTCATGCTCTACAATGAGGCAAAGCAACAACCAAAGCAAATTGTTACTAAAGTGTGAATATATAGGCATCTTGTTTGCTGTTACGGCAGCAGAAATGGTATAATGCAGCTGTACAGAAGGATAGGCGACCAATGGGTTCACAGCATCGTCGGTGACGAAATACAAAGCTGCGTAGGACCGGTTGAACCTATCAACAATTAGATGCCTCAGCATAAGATGCTGAGAAGGAGAAAAAGAATATGAAGAAAAAAATCTTCCTGACGGCTGCAATTGCCGCCGTCATGGCGCTGTCGCTCGCAGGCTGCGGCGTCAAAGTGACCGACATGGCGATTCCCGAAACCGCCACGATTGAAAAGGGCGAGAGCGTGACTCTTCCCATCAATTTTGGCACGGAAAAGGCCCCGGCAGAGACTCCGGTTCTCGTGACCGGTGATGCCGCTACGGCTGAGACCGCTGATACGGACGAGAAGCTCGCAGCGGCGGCTGAAAAGCTCACCATCGAATGGACCTCTTCTAATGAAGACGTCGCGACTGTCGATGAAAACGGCATGGTCACCGCGGTTGGTGCCGGTGAAGCCGACATCACGGCTGCTGTGAAGGATGCAGGCATCTCTTCCACGACCCACGTGAAGGTCGTCATCCTGCCCACCGGCGTGGACACTCCTGATACCCTGGAGCTCTACACCAATGGCGAGGATTCCAAGAGCCTGGACGCCAAGATTATCCCGGAGAATGCCACCGAGGTCAAGCTCGCATACGTTTCCAGCGATGATGGCGTTGCGACGGTGGACGAGAATGGTCTTGTCACGGCAGTAGCTGACGGCGAATGCACCATTACGGCTTATGTTATTGCAGATGCTCCTGCAACGGCCGAGTCTGCTGTCCAGGAAGCAGTTGTGACCGGCGATAAGGACACCACCTCCGAGGCTGCCTCCGACGACGGTATCGCGATGATGCCCGAGGACCTGGCTGATGTGGATTCTGCGTTTGGCGTTGTGCCTGATGGCATGAAGGCAGAGACCAAGGTTACTGTCTCCACCAAGGTCGAAAAGATTGAACTCGACCAGACGAAGGGCAGCCTGAAGGTCGGCAACTCCGTGACCATCAAGGCTACTGTTACACCTGACGAGGCAACCGACAAGACCGTCACCTGGTCCTCCAGCGACGAAAAGGTCGCGACTGTTGACTCCAATGGGAAGGTAACGGCCGTTGCCAGTGGGAATGCAGTCATCACTGCCACCAGTGAGTCCAACGAGGATGTGAAAGCTAACTACGACGTCACCGTGACGGATAAGGCTACTTCTTCCTCCAGCAGCAACAAAGGCACTACCAGCAGCAAGGGTAATACTTCGACTGGCAGCTCCAGCTGGACCGGCGGCTCCACGAACACCGGCAGCAGCTCTGCAGGAAGCACTACCACTACTCCTGCTGCGCCCAGCAATCCGGCACCTGCACCGGCCGCTCCGGACCCGACTCCGGTTCAGCCGAGCAATCCTGAGCCCGCGCAGCCTTCGAATCCGGAGCCTGCACAGCCCAGCAACCCCGACCCTGCTCCGGCACCTGACCCCGAACCTGTTCAGCCGTCTCAGCCGAGCGGCGGCGCTACTGACGGTAGTGGTGCAAACGGCGGCCAGGTGATTGAAGGTGGTGCCGACAAGAGTTGCCCTCCCGAAGACGTTGGCATTCTTTGCTAACGCAGAAGTCAAAGGGTGAGTATTACCTCAAGTAGAATAGGGTGCAGCCCCTTCACTTGAGAACTTAACTTAAAAGTCATTACAAAAAAGCGAGTGAAAAAATGGGGACGGTTCCTAAATTGAGAAGTTGACATCAAAACCTCAAAAACGGGGACGGCGCAGTCGTTTTAACGACCTGCACCGTCCTCTTTTTGTAAAAGCATTCGCTCGTAGAAACGTAGAAAAGAACCGGTGAGGTAACAGCTTGTTACCCCACCACGAATAAAGTTGACTCGTTTTGAATAGTAGACATCAAAATGGAGTAAGGCCGCTTGCGACCCGAATTTTGCAGCAAAAAGCCGGGAGCTTTCACTCCCGGTTCTCTTTATTGTGCGGTCATCATCATGTCGCAGTCGGCACATTTTATGCGCACAACCTTTGTCCCTCGCACGCTGTTGTGACAGCAGGGGCAAACATACTTGATGCTGTGGCTGTTGGGGTTACTTCCTGTCGGCTTGCCCGTGGCGTCCCCTGCGCCCTTGCCACGCGGGGCGTAGAAATCTTCAATGCGGTTCATGCTGATGTCCTGCCAGTCTTGTTCCAAAATGAACTCACACAGCGCGTCGGTCGGCTCGGTGATGCTCCATCCAACGCGCGGGTCGTAACTGATTTTCAAATCGCGGGCCTCGGCGGCCTCCTTAAATTTTTTGTTGTGGTATGCGCCGCCCCTGCTGCAATCCTGTATGCCGTTTTGAAGGTTCCACAAGTGTACACACTCGTGGAGGGTGGTCGCCACCACGTTTTCTATGGGCCGTGCAAGCGTCCCAGCGCCGATGTTAAGCTCATGGCGGGTTGTGTCTCCTCTCTGCCATGCCTTGGCTACGGTGACGTGTCCGTAGGCTCTGGGCGTGCTCTGTATCGTGATGATAGGCTCCTCCAACTCACCGTTGAAATACTTTACATTCAACGCGCGGAAAATTTTCTCCAAGTAACCAGCCGTCCGGGAAGTCTTAACAGTCTCTTTCATTTTCGTGTCCTCACTTTCGTTTTCCCAATCTTTGCCCGTGTTATCCCACCGGGATAAGGGGTTGCGGGTTGTTCCGCGATTAGCGGACAAAAGTGAGGTTGGATAGTTGTCAAGGTGACTGTGGAATACCGCAGCCATAATTTTAAAAAGCGAGGATATGCCGCAAAAGCTCCTTTACAATTTTCCAATCCACGCTTTTATAATTTTTAAAGGAACAACAAAAAACAGGATTGCCACGGCTATAATTTACTCCGCGGCAATCCTGTTCCCATGTTACAGGGCTTGCGTTTATTTTAAAAGTGTGGTACGATTGTGGTACTTGCAAAAAGGGTAATAAAAAAGCTCCTAATTTTCAACGCATCATCGAAGAAAATCAGAAGCTTAGTTTGGTGACCCGTACGGGAATCGAACCCATGTTACAGCCGTGAAAGGGCCGTGTCTTAACCGCTTGACCAACGGGCCTAAGAGATACAGGATTTTGCTAAAACAGCAAGCAACTTACCAGTCACGACTGCAACCGGCCCCCAAGTATTTTAGCGAAACCCTGCATTGATGGTAGCGGTAACTGGATTTGAACCGGTGACACTTCGGGTATGAACCGAATGCTCTAGCCAACTGAGCTATACCGCCATGTGGTGTGCATCTCAAACGGTGCTCCATTAGTATACGGGTTTCGGCACCATTTGTCAAGCATTTTTTTGAATTTTTTCAAAAAGTTTTTTTCCCTTTTCTGCGCCGGCAGTGCTGCGGCACAAATAGCGCAGCCATGGGCTTTGCGGGCATCAGCTGGCAGCCATTCCCGGTGTTGTTCCGATTTTTTCTTCTGCATTATATAACAATAGCGCAATAAAGTGCAGTACAAAATTCTTCATTTTTTCAGGTTTCACCCGGTTTGTTCATTTTATTTTAAGCTACGAAACTTTTTGCGGATTTTTCGCATTTAATATATTGACATAGTAGTACCCCAGTGTTAAAATAAGTTAAAAATCGGCGTTCGTTAAAAGTGTGTCGAAGATGAATCATCCGTAACTTTAAGGAGAACACTCGCTATGAAATATTCTTGGCAGCGCCAGATTATTCTGGAAACCATTCAAGAGCATAAAGAGCATCTTTCTGCGCAGCAGATTTACGGTTATGCCCGTGAGCGCTGCCCTCATATCAGCCTGGGCACGGTGTACCGCAACCTGAACACCCTGGCTGATAACGATATGATCGGCCGCGTTGGCATGATCAGCGGTGCCGAATGCTTTGACTGGGACCCCAACTCCCATGAGCATTTTTACTGCCGCAAGTGCCACAAGATCATTAACCTTGATCTGCCGGAAGGCGAGCTGAACGCCCTGATCAAAAATGTTCCCGGCCTGCGTATTGAAGGCCACTGCCTGACCGTGACCGGCGTTTGCGCCGAATGTGCCAGCAAAGAATAACTTTGCCGGGACAAAGCGCCACTGTCCTACCCTTGCAGGATCAATCCTCCCAACTTGTCATCATCTTTTCCTCTCCGCTCTTCCCCGTTTTTATGGGGAAGAGCTTTTTTGTACCCTTTGGCACTTTTCTGCATCCTTTTTCAACTGCGATATGCGGGCTTTATGCGGCAAACATTCAATTTCATGAATAAAAATGCAAATAATCCGTTTTGTTTTTTTCCCTTTACGCCGCAAAATGCAAGCTCTAGAACAAAGTTATCTCTATAAGTTGAAATTTCCTTGTGCAATATGCCGTGTTGCAATTTGTTGCAGGGCGTGTATAATAAGAAACATGAAATGAATAAATATTCAGCCACTTCGGCGGATAGAATTTTGAAAGAGGGCAGTTCTTATGAAAAAGAAAAAGGAAGATATTAAAAAGGTTGTTCTGGCTTACTCCGGCGGTCTGGATACCTCCATCATCATTCCCTGGCTGAAAGAGAATTACAACAACTGCGAAGTTGTTGCTGTTTCCGGCGACGTTGGCCAGGGCACTGAGCTGGACGGCCTGGAAGAAAAGGCCCTCAAGACCGGCGCTTCCAAGCTGTACGTTCTGGACCTGAAGAAAGATTACGTTGAGAACTACATCTGGCCCTGCCTGAAAGCCGATGCCAAGTACGAAGAGTACCTGCTGGGCACCTCTCATGCTCGTCCGTGCATCGCAAAGGCACTGGCTGAGATTGCCAAGAAAGAGAATGCCGATGCCATCTGCCATGGCTGCACCGGCAAGGGCAACGACCAGGTTCGTTTTGAGCTGGCCCTGAAAGCACTGGCCCCCGAAATGGCCATCATCGCCCCGTGGCGTGAGTGGGACATCAAGAGCCGTGACGAAGAGATCGATTACGCCGAGGCACACAACATTCCCCTGCGTATCAACCGTGAGACCAACTACTCCAAGGACAAGAACCTGTGGCATCTGAGCCACGAGGGTCTGGACCTCGAAAAACCCTCTCTGGAGCCGCAGTACAACAAGCCCGGCTTCCTGGAGCTGGGTGTTTCCCCGGAGCAGGCACCGGATACCCCGTCCTATGTTACCATCCACTTTGAGAAGGGCATTCCCACCGCTGTGGACGGCAAGGAGATGGACGGTGTTGCCCTGATTGAGTACCTGAACAAGATCGGCGGCGAGAATGGCATTGGCCAGCTGGATATCGTTGAGAACCGTCTTGTCGGCATGAAGAGCCGCGGCGTGTATGAAACCCCCGCCGGTACCATCCTGTACAAGGCTCACAACGTTCTGGAAACCATCACCATCGACAAGGATGCTTTCCACTTCAAGGAGTCCGTTGCTCAGAAGATGGGCGAGCTGGTTTACGATGGCAAGTGGTTCACCCCGCTGCGTGAAGCCCTGAGCGCATTCACCGACGACCTGCAGAAGACCGTTACCGGTGATGTGAAACTGAAGCTGTACAAGGGCAACCTGATCAACGCTGGTGTTACCAGCCCGTTCACCCTGTACGATGAGCAGACTGCTTCCTTCGGCGAGGATGAGGATTACGATCAGTTTGATGCAAACGGCTTTATCAACCTGTTTGGCCTGCCCATTGCTGAGCGCGCCAAGCTGGCAAAGAACTGGCCGGAAGTAAAGTAATCGCATTTTTCCATTAACAAAACTGCCGCCAGGGAGGCATTGACCCCCTTGGCGGTTTTGGCGTTCCAGTATATACTATAAAAAGAAAAAAGAATAATGATGGTGGACCGCCGTGCCTGCGGCACAGCTCAAAAAAAGCCAAGGTCGCAGCAAACATCAGACTGAGCCCCCATTAAAAAGCTGTATCTATTTTATTTGCGCGCGCGGCGCGCACACCAACATGTTTCATTATTCTTTATTCTCTATTCATTACAATAACACCGGAGGTTTTCTTATGCCCCAACTTTGGCAGGGACGTTCCAGCAAAGCGGTGGACAGCCGCGTGAACGACTTCAATTCCTCCATCCGGTTCGACCGGCGCATGGCCGCCCAGGACATCACCGGCAGCATGGCGCACGCCGCCATGCTCGGCGCGACCGGTATTCTGCCAAAGGCGGACGCCGATACCTTGATCGACGGGCTGCAAACCGTTCTGGACGATCTCGGCTCCGGCAAGCTGCAATTCGATCCCACGTGCGAGGACATCCACATGTTCGTCGAGCAGGTTTTGACTGAACGGCTCGGTGACGTGGGCAAAAAGCTGCACACCGCGCGCAGCCGGAACGATCAGGTTGCGCTCGACCTGCGGATGTATCTGCGCGAGCAGTGCGACGCCATTTCCGCGCAGGTAAAAACGCTGATTGAGGCGCTTGTAGATCGCGCGGCGGAATACAAATCGGCCATCATGCCGGGCTATACGCATCTACAGCGCGCCCAGCCCATCACCTTCGGCCATGCGCTCATGGCCTACGCCTCCATGCTGTTGCGGGACCTGCAGCGTTTTGAGGATGCCACCGCCCGCATGGACGCCCAGTGCCCCCTGGGCTCCGGCGCACTGGCCGGTACCACCTACCCGCTGGACCGCCAGTTCACCGCCGAGAAGCTGGGCTTTGCAGCCCCCTGCGCCAACAGTCTGGACGGCGTGTCCGACCGTGATTTCTGCATCGAGCTGGCCAACGCCATCTCCATCTGCATGATGCACCTGTCCCGCCTTTCGGAGGAAATTATCCTGTGGTGCAGCTGGGAGTTCAAGTTCATTGAGCTGGACGACGCCTTTACCACCGGTTCGTCCATCATGCCCCAGAAGAAGAACCCCGACGTTACCGAGCTCATCCGCGGCAAGACCGGCCGCGTCTACGGCGACCTGAACACCCTGCTGGTCATGATGAAGGGCATCCCGCTGGCCTACAACAAGGACATGCAGGAAGACAAGGAAGCCATCTTTGACGCCGTGGACACGCTGGAACTGTGCCTGAAAACGGTGACCCCCATGCTGGACACCATGAAAACCATCCCGGCCAACATGCGCCGTGCCGCTGCCAAGGGCTTTATCAACGCCACCGACTGCGCCGACTACCTGACCAAGAAGGGCATGCCCTTCCGGGATGCCTACAAGCTCACCGGCTGCATGGTGTCGGACTGCATTGCCAAGGACAAGACGCTGGAAGAACTGACCCTCGACGAGTTCAAGGGCTACAGCGGCCTGTTCGAGGGCGATATTTATGAAGCCATTGATCTGGTCAAGTGCTGCGAGGGCCGCACCAGCTACGGCGGCCCCAGCGAAGCCAGCGTGAAGAACCAGATCGCACTGGCGGCCGCACAGCTGACCGCCTGGGAGGAAAAGAACGCATGAGCGTAAAAGTATTCATTGACGGCTCCTCCGGCACCACCGGCCTGCGCATCGCCGACCGGCTGGCTGCACGCCCGGAGATCGAGCTGCTGTCCATCTCGGCCGAGGGCCGTAAGGACGTGAACGAGCGGGCAAAGGTCATCAATTCGGCGGACCTTGCCTTCCTCTGCCTGCCGGATGCAGCTTCCAGAGAGGTCATGCCCCTGCTGCGCCCGGACGTGAAGGTGCTGGACACCTCCACCGCCTTCCGCACCGATGCCGCCTGGGACTACGGCTTCCCGGAGCTGAAGGGCCAGAAGGAGAAGATCAAGAATTCCGATCGTGTGGCGGTGCCCGGCTGCTATGCCAGCGGCTTTATCAGCATTGCCCGCCCGCTGGTGGAGCTGGGTCTGGCCCCGAAGGACTATCCCTTCAGCTGCACCGGCATTTCCGGCTATTCCGGCGGCGGCAAGAAGATGATCGCCGAGTATGAGAGCGCTGACCGCCCGGCCCACAGCAAGCTGGATGCACCCAAGAGCTACGGCCTGAGCCTTGCCCACAAGCATCTGCCGGAGATGAAGGAGATCAGCGGGCTGGCTCATACGCCCATGTTCGTGCCGGTGGTGTGCGATTACTACTGCGGCATGCAGGTGCTGGTGCCGCTGGACCTGACCGTGGCCGGTACCACCGCCGAAGCCGTGGCCGCCGGTCTGGCAGACTACTATAAGGATGCCGCCACCGTGAAGGTGCACGCCCTGAACGAACCTCTGCCGGAAAACGGCCTGTACTCCAACGCCATGGCCGGCACCGACCGCATGGAGCTGTACCTGACCGTGAACGCCGCAGGCGACCAGATGATGCTGGTCTCGCTGTTCGACAATCTGGGCAAGGGCTCTTCCGGCGCAGCGGTCCAGTGCATGAACCTGATGCTGGGCCTGCCGGAGACCCAGGGGTTGGAATAACAAAGAAAAACCCTCTCAGTCACCTGACGGTGACAGCTCCCCCTGAGAGGACAGACTTCCCCCGTGCCGGGGGAAGATGTCGCGTAAGCGACAAAAGGGGGAATCTGGAAATGCCGCAAGGCATTGACTGAGAGGGCGAGCTTGCTTGTGCGAAACCTGTTTGTTTGTGGGAAAGGAGAATCTTTATGCAGTATAAAGAAGTTACGGGCGGCATCTGTGCGCCCAAGGGGTTTGCAGCGGCTGGCGTGCATTGCGGCATCCGTGCAAATCATACCGAAAAATACGATCTGGCACTCATCAAGGCCGATGTACGCTGTGCCGCTGCCGGTGTGTACACCACCAATAAGGTGTGCGGCGCACCCATCAAGGTGGACCGCGCCCATCTGGCCGACGGCTATGCCCAGGCCATCGTGGTGAACAGCGGCAACGCCAACACCTGCGCCGCCAACGGCGTGGCGCTGGCCGAGGAATGCTGTGAGCTGGTGGGCAAGGCGCTGGACATCGACGCCATGGACGTTCTGCCCGCTTCCACCGGTGTCATCGGCCAGCCCATGGTCATCGACCCGTTTGCCCGGGGCATCCCTGCCGCCGCCGCCAAGCTGGCCGCCACCGAGCAGGGCAGCACCGATGCCGCTACAGCCATCATGACCACCGACACCCATAAAAAGGAGTACGCCATCCAGTTTGAGCTGGGCGGCAAGATGTGCACCGTGGGTGCCATCGGCAAGGGCAGCGGCATGATCGCCCCCAACATGGCCACCATGCTGGCCTTCTACACCACCGACGCGGCGGTGTCCCCTGTCCTGCTGGAAAAGGCCCTCAAGACCGTGGTGCCCGGCACCTACAATCAGATGAGCGTGGATCTGGACACCTCCACGAATGATACCCTCATCATCATGGCTTCCGGCCTTGCCGGGAATCCGGAGATCTGCGAGGAAAACGAGGATTACCATGCCTTTGTGGCGGCCCTGACCGCCATTGCAGAGCACATGTGCGCGGAGCACGCCGGTGACGGCGAAGGCGCTACCCACCTCATCACCTGCGAGGTGACCCACGCCCCCGACCTGAAAACTGCCCGTGCGGTGAGCCGCAGTGTGGTGTGCTCCAACCTGTTCAAGGCGGCGGTCTTTGGCCGCGACGCCAACTGGGGCCGCATCCTGTGCGCCATCGGCTACACCCCCGGCGATTTCTCCATCGACAAGGTGTGCGTCTGGCTGTCCAGCGCCGCCGGTGAGGTGTATGTGTGCGAGAATGCTGCCTACCACCCCTACAGCGAGGAGGACGCCGCCAAGGTGCTGGCCGAGCACGACGTGCTGGTCAAGGTGGATATGGGCACCGGCGACGCCAGCGCCAAGGCCTGGGGCTGCGACCTGACCTACGATTACGTCAAGATCAACGGCGATTACCGCACCTGATAGGAGCAGACACAGATGAAAAATGAAGAAATGGCGCGCCTGTTTTCCGAGGCCACCCCTTACATCCAGAAATATCACGGAAAGACCATGGTGGTGAAGTACGGCGGCAACGCCATGATCAACGAAGAACTCAAGAACGCCGTCATGAACGATCTGGTCACCCTTACCCTGCTGGGCGTGCGGGTGGTGCTGGTGCACGGCGGCGGCCCGGCCATCAATGAGATGCTCAAGAAGGTGGGCGTGGAGAGCCATTTCGCCAACGGTCTGCGCGTCACGGATGACGCCACCATGGAGATCGTGCAGCAGGTGCTGGCCGGTAAGGTGAATAAGGATCTGGTGGCAAAGCTGCGCGGCCGCGGCGTCGGCCTGTGCGGCATGGACGGCCAGATGCTGCGCTGCACCGAGCTGGACCCCCAGTTGGGCCATGTGGGCGAGATCGTTCATGTGGATGCCACCCTGATCGCCAGCCTGCTGGACGGCGGCTTCATCCCGGTGATCGCAACCGTCGGCATGGACGACCTGGGCCAGGCCTACAACGTCAACGCCGACACTGCAGCAGCGCAGATCGCCATTGCCCTCAAGGCCGAAAAGCTGGTGTCCATGACCGATATTGCGGGCCTGCTGCGGGACAAGGACGACGAGAGCACCCTCATCCCCGAGGTGGAAGTGTCCGAGATCGAGGGCTACAAGTCCGCCGGGATCATCGCAGGCGGCATGATCCCCAAGATCGGCGGCATGGCCGATGCCATCTATCAGGGCGTGCACGAGGCGGTCATCATCGACGGCCGCGTGCCCCATTCCATCCTGCTGGAGCTGTTCTCCAACCGCGGCTCCGGCACCCGCTTCTACCGCCGCAGCCACCGGGAATAAGCATTGCGGAAAACCGGAGATGGACTTATAATAAGAGCATGAAAAGACTTCCCCCCTTGGGGGAAGTCTGACTCCACCCGACAGGAGGTACACCAACATGGATTCTGAAAAAGTCATCAAGCGGGACAATGCCTACGTCCTGCACACCTATAACCGCAACCCCGTGGTGCTGGAAAAGGGCCACGGCCTGTATGCCGAGGGCCCCGAGGGCCAGAAGTATCTGGACTTCACCAGCGGCATCGGCGTCAACAGCCTGGGCTACTGTGACCTGGCCTGGGCCGAGGCCGTGTCCGACCAGGCCCACAAGCTGCAGCACACCTCCAACCTGTACTATACTGCCCCCTGCGGCAAGCTGGCCAAAAAGCTGTGCAAGCGCACCGGCATGAGCAAAGTGTTCTTCGGCAACTCCGGTGCCGAGGCCAACGAGGGTGCCATCAAGGCCGCCCGCAAGTACAGCGTGGACCACTACGGCAAGGACCGCACCACGGTCATCACGCTGGTCAACAGCTTCCATGGCCGCACCATCGCCACCCTGACCGCCACCGGTCAGGAGGTGTTCCACAACTATTTCGGCCCCTTCAATGAGGGGTTCCTGTACGCCCCGGCGGGGGATATCGAGGCGCTGCAGGAGCTGGTGGACCGCAACACCTGCGCCGTTATGCTGGAACTCATCCAGGGCGAGGGCGGCGTCATGGCGCTGGACCCCGACTATGTGCAGGCTGTGCGCAAGCTCTGCGATGAAAAAGATCTGGTGCTCATTGTGGACGAGGTGCAGACCGGCGTGGGCCGCACCGGCACCTTCCTGTGCTGCGAGCACTACAACCTCAAGCCGGATATCGTTACCCTGGCCAAGGGCCTGGGCGGCGGTTTGCCCATCGGTGCCGTGCTGCTGGGTGAGAAGGTGGCCGGCGGCATGGGCCCCGGCACCCACGGCTCTACCTTCGGCGGCAACCCGGTGGTCTGCGCCGGTGCCAACGTGGTGGTGGACCGCATGGACACCAGCTTCCTGGCCAATGTCAACGACCGCGCCGTGCAGCTGCGTGCCGGCATCGCCAAGCTGCCCCATGTCAAGAGCATTTCCGGCATCGGCCTGATGGTGGGCATCGAGTTCTACGATGTGACCGCCGCCGATGTGCTGGCCGCCTGCCGCGAAAAGGGCCTGCTGGTGCTTACCGCCAAGACCCGCCTGCGCCTGCTGCCCCCGCTCACCCTCACCGCCCACGATGTGGACATGGCACTGGAGGTCCTGGCCGAGGTGCTGGGTGCAATGGAGCCGACGGCTCCGAAGGAGCAGGCATGAAAAATCTGCTGAAAATGAGCGATCTGACCCCCGGCGAGCTGACCCACATCCTGGATGTGGCCGACCAGCTCAAGGCACAGCAGAAACTGGGCGGCACCGCCCCCCTGCTGGCCGGTAAAACGGTGGCCATGCTGTTCTCCAAGGCGTCCACCCGCACCCGCACCAGCTTTGAGGTGGGTGTGTACCAGCTGGGCGGTCTGGGCAATTACATGAACACGTCCGAGCTGCAGGCCGGCCGGGGCGAGCCCCTCAAGGACACCGCCCGCGTGCTGGGCCGCTACTACGACTGCGTGGTCTGGCGCACCTACCGCCAGCGGGATCTGGAAGAATTTGCCGCGCTGGCCGGTGTGCCGGTGATCAACGGACTGACCGACTATGCGCATCCCTGCCAGGTGCTGGCCGACCTGATGACCATCCGGGAGCGCCGCGGCACCCTGGCCGGGCGGAAGCTCTGCTTTGTGGGCGACGGCGGCAGCATGGCCAACAGCCTCATCGTGGGCGGCCTGCTGGCCGGGATGCAGGTCACCTGCGTCTGCCCGGAGGCCTACCGCCCCGCCGCCGACGTACTGATGCTTGCCCACAAGTACGGCAGCGCTTTCCACTTCACCTCCGACCCCGTCGAGGGCGTGCGGGACGCGGATGTGGTGGCCACTGCCGTGTGGAACACTGCCGCCCCCGGCACCGCCGAGAGCGAGCAGCGCCTGCGGGATTTTGTGGGCTTTCAGCTCACCGGCAAGCTGCTGGAAGCCGCCAAGCCCGACGCCATGGTGCTGCACTGCCTGCCCGCCCACCGGGGCGAGGAGATCTCCACCGCCGTGTTCGAGCAGCACGCCGACGAGATCTTCGACGAAGCCGAGAACCGCCTGCATGTGCAGAAAGCCGTGCTGGCCATTCTGCTGGCGGGCAAGTAAAACCAGAAAACACAAAAAATGCCTCCGGCAGATGCCGGAGGCATTTTTTGTCTGGAGGCGTTTACCCACCATACGTTTCGATGTAACGGAAAAACAGGTACTCGCACAGCATCAGGAGCTGAACGCGGGACTGAACCTGAATGCCGGAACGGACGAAATTTGTTGCATTGACATAAAGGTTTTCGTCTGCCATGCTGCTCAGCGTGTTGCTGCCGAGATTGGTAAAGGACACCAGCGCCGCACCACGGCTTTTGGCAACCGTGGCAGCAGCAATGATCAGGCTGGTTTCGCCAGAGATGGAAAGCGCCAACACCAGATCATCGGAGGTCAGCTGCCGGGCGCTGATGTTCATCAGGGTGCTGTCATCATAGCAGAAAGCGGCCTTGCCGATGGTTTGTAGTCGTTTTGCCAGCTCGGTGCCCGGCATTCGGCTACTGCCTACAGCGTACAATTCAATACGGCGGCTGCGGTGGATCAGCTCCACGATGCGTTCCACAGTTTCTTCTGGTACCATCTGAATGGTTTTCTGGATATCCCGAAAAAAGTCGGTCGGCCGGGTCTCACGAGGGGCCGCCTCCGGCTCGAACAGATCCATGCGCAGGGATGCCTTGAAGTCTGAATACCCGCTGAAACCGAGTTTTTGGCAGAAGCGAACGACCGACGCAGGGGAAATGAACAGGCGGTCGGCCAGCTCGGTCACTTTGAGGTTTGCAATCTCGGCATGGTTGCGGATGCAGTAGGAAAGGATCTCGTTGTCGTTTTTATTCAGCTGCGGAGTATGCTCTGCGATGCGGGTAAAGAAGTCCATGATTTCCTCCGGGAATCGTTTTGAAAAGTCAGCCGCTGTGAAAATATTTTCAGGTTCTGAAACTCTTTCAACTTGGGCACATTAATTCAAAACATTCCAAATATCTTTAAAAAATTGTTTATATCGATTATATTATAGTCACTTCCCAGAGCGCGCGCAAGGGTGAAAATGTGTAACACGATGATAAACGATATGTGAGGTTTCAGAAAATGGAAGGTTTTAAAGTTGTCATTGTTGGCGGTGGTTCCAGTCACACTCCCGGCATTATCCAGAGCCTGATTGCAAATCTTGATCGTTTCCCGCTGAAGAAACTGGTGCTGTATGATATTGATCCGGATCGTCTGGAGCTGGTGGATACCCTGTGCGGTTCGCTAATCGCAAAGCTGGACCCGGAGTGTGTGTACTTTACCACCACTGATCCGGAAAAGGCATTTACGGATATCGACTTCGCCTTTGCCCAGATCCGTCAGGGCGGCATGGAAATGCGTGAAAAGGATGAGAAGATCTCACTGGAGTTCGGCGTTGTGGGCCAGGAGACCTGCGGCCCCGGCGGTATGGCTTACGGCCTGCGCTCCATCCCTGCAGTGTTCAAGGTGATCGACGATGTGCGCAAATACGCACCGGAAGCCTGGATCATCAACTATTCCAACCCTGCAGCCATCGTGGCTGAGGCCACCCGCCGCCAGTACAACAACTACAAGATCCTGAACATCTGCGATATGCCGGTGGCAATCATGTTGTCCTTTGCCAAGATGCTGGGTCTGGAAAAGTACAACGATGTGGATCCGGTCTACTTTGGCCTGAACCACTTTGGCTGGTGGACGCATCTGTACGACAAGAGCGGTGTGGACCGGATGCCGGAACTGAAGGAAAAGATCATGAAGTTCGGTCTGGCAGCATCCCACGACAAGCACCACTCGGATCCGTCCTGGCGCCACACCTGGGAGAACTTCAAGGAGATCCTGACCGACTTCCCGGAGTATCTGCCCAACACCTACCTGCAGTATTATCTGTACGCCAAGGAAAGCGCAGAGGATATGGACCCCAACTATACCCGCGCCAACATGGTCATGGACGGCCGCGAGAAGGATATGATCGAGCAGGCGCGTCTGATCCGCGAGAGCGGCGGCAAGATGGAAGCAAACCTGAACCTGTTCAATGCTTTTGGCGATTTTATCGTGGATGTGGCATGCTCCATCGCGTACAACAACGCTGACCGCTATCTGGTCATCGTGGAGAACCAGGGCTGCATCCCGCAGATGCCGTATGATGCTATGGTAGAGGTGCCTTGCTACCTGCGTAAGTGGGGTCCGGAGCCTGTTACCATCGGCAAGATCCCGCAGTTCCAGTTGGGCATGATGATGCAGCAGGTCTCCTCGGAAAAGCTGATCGTGGATGCTTACTTCGAGCATTCGTATCAGAAAGCGCTGGAAGCATTCACCATGAACAAGACCGTTCCTTCTGCCAAGGTGGCACGCAAGATCCTGGATAAGATGATCGAAGCCAATAAGGGCTACTGGCCTGAACTGCACTGAGACCCGCAGGAGGGAAATCATGGAGAAGAGAGTATCCTTTTCACAGTTCCAGAAACTGGGAAAAGTTCTGATGACGCCTGTCATGATCCTGCCCATTGCAGGTATTCTGGTGGGCATTGGTTCCGCATTCACCACGAAGAATATTGTGGCGCTGTGGCCGGTTTTGGGCAATACCTATGTCAAGCTGTTCTTCAACCTGCTCAAGGCCATGGGCAACACGATCAACTCCTATCTGCCGATCATTTTTGCGGTGTCCGTCGCCATTGGTTATGCCGAAAAGGAAAAAGGCATTGCAGCGCTGTCCAGTGTGATCGGCTTCCTCGCCATGAACAATGTCATGAACATTCTGCTGACCAGCCTGGGCATTCTGGATTCCTCTGCCATGAAAACCGGTCAGTCCATGGTCATGGGCATTGCCTCTCTGGATACCGGCGTGTTCGGCGGCATTCTGGTGGGTCTTTTGGTCGCAAAACTCCACAATAAGTACTATAACATCCAGCTCCCGCCGGTGCTTGGCATCTTCTCTGGCACAAAGTTTGTGCCCATGATCTCTCTGCTGGCCTGCTCCGCGCTGGGTCTGGTTATGTCTGTGGTCTGGCCCTTTGTACAGACGGCGCTGGGTGCCATGGGTGAGATCATTTACGACACCGGCATGGCTGGCAGTGTGATCTATGGTGTGACCGAGCGTGCACTGCTGCCCTTCGGTCTGCACCACTTCATCTATACCCCGTTCTTCTTCACCAACCTCGGCGGCTCCATGGTCATTGACGGCACGCTGTATGAGGGCGCAGTGAACATCTACAACGCAATGCTGGCTTCGCCGAATGCCATGTTCGATGTGAACATCACCCGCTTTATCATGAACGGCAAGGTCATCTTTGCCATGTTTGGTCTGCCCGGTGCAGCACTGGCAATGTATCACACGGCAAAACCGGAGCGCAAGCCCCAGGTCAAGGCTCTGCTGATCGCAGCCATTATCCCTTCGATCTTTACCGGTATCACGGAGCCCATCGAGTACAGCTTCCTGTTTGCAGCTCCCCTGCTGTTCGTGGTACACGCAGGCTATGCCGGTCTGGCTTACCTGCTGACCTACATCTGCAAGGTGAACATCCCCGGCCCCAGCTCCTTCGGCGGCCCCTTCCTGAGCACCATTTTCAATGGTATCATGCAGGCCGACAAGGGCTCCAACTGAATCTGGGTGTTCATCATCGGTATTCCCTTCTTCTTCCTGTATTACTTCACGTTCCGCTTTATGATCACCAAGTTTGGCTACAAGACACCCGGCCGTGAAGATGAAGGTCAGGAAGTGAAAAAACTGGATAAAAAGGTCAGCGACGAGATGCTGGCTACCATCATCGAAGGTCTGGGCGGCGCAGATAACATTCTGCATGTGGATGCCTGCTTCACCCGTCTGCGTGTGAAGGTCAAGGATAAGAGCCTTGTCATGCCGGACGCTGACTGGAAACAGAAGACCGGTGCCAACGGTGTCGTGCAGGTCGCCGACGGCGTACAGGTCATCTATGGCGCAAAGGCTGACATTTACAAGAACAATCTGAAGAGTGCACTGAATATGGACTGACCTGTCCGTATCAGGCAGGGCAATGATTCATTCCCCCCTATCCGCAAAAAGGCGTCTGCCAGATGGCAGACGCCTTTTTGTATGCGGTCAGACCCTTGCCGCACCCTGATCCAGAATTTTATCGAACCGGGCAAAGAAGATGATGGTAGTAATGGTGGCCGCCAGAATGTCGCTGACCGGCTCCGCCAGAAATACGCCGAACACCGGGGCTGCCACAAGATGCGGCAGAATAAAGATGAGCGGGATCAGCAGGATGATCTTGCGCAGGCAGGCCAGCAGCAGGCTCACCTTTGCCTGCCCCAGTGCCATAAAGCTCTGCTGGCAGGCGATCTGGAAGCCCATGGCAAAAATGCCGGCCATGTAAATGCGCATGGCCCAGGTGGTGTAGGAAATGAGTGCGGAATCGGAGGTGAAGATGCCTGCCACGGCCCCGGGTGCCAGCATCATGGCCAGCCAGAACAGGCAGGTGTATGCGCCGCACAGGGTCAGCTGGAACCGGAAAGCCTCCTTTACGCGGGGCTTTTTGCCGGCCCCGAAGTTGAAGCTCATCACCGGCTGGCCGCCCTGACACACGCCCTGAATGGGCAGTGTGCACAGCTGGGAGGCGCTGGTGATCACGGTCATGGCACCCACCGCCACGTCGCCGCCGTAGCGGGCCAGACTGGAGCTGAAGCTGATGGAGAGCAGACTCTCGGTGGAAAGCATCACAAAGGAGGAGATGCCCAGTGCCAGCACCGGCAGGATGACCGGTTTTTCCAGCCGGAGAAACGCCCTGCGCAGGTGAAGGATCGTCTTTTTGCCGGTGAGGAATTGCAGGATCCACGCCGCGCCCACGGCCTGACTGAGCACCGTGGCAATGGCCGCACCCTGCACGCCCAGCCCGAACCCGAAGATGAGGATGGGGTCCAGAATGATGTTGATCACGGCACCGATCACGGTGGTGAGCATGCTGGTCTTGGCAAAGCCTTGGGTGGTGATGAAGGGATTCATGCCCAGCACCAGCAGCACGAACACCGAGCCGAGAATGTAGATGCGGCTGTAGCTCAACGCATACGGCAGGGTGGCGTCACTGGCACCGAACAGCCGCAGCAGTGCGGGCGCACCCGCATAAAAGCCGATGGTCAGCACCACTGCAAAGAGCATCAGCACCGTAAAGCTGTTGGAGATGATCTTTTCGGCCTGCTGCCGGTCCCCCTGCCCCAGTGCAATGGCGGTGCGTGGTGCACCGCCCGCGCCCACCAGCATGGCGAACGCGTTCAGCAGCATGAGGATGGGGGTGAACAGTCCCACGCCGGTGAGCGCGGCTGCGCCGATGCCCTCAATGTGCCCGATGTAAATGCGGTCTACGATGTTGTACAGCAGGTTCACCACCTGCGCCACCACGGCGGGGATCATCAGCTGCAGCATCAGCTTTTTCACGCTGCCGGACCCCATGTCCTGTTTTGCCTGTGCCATGGAACAAAAACTCCTTTTGCTTCAAATTTGAACTATATCCTCTATATTATACTCAAAAACCGCAAAAAAGCCAGCCCTTTTTTGCAAAAACCTCTGCACCTCGCAAAAAATACCCCCAAAAAGGCCCGGCCTGCGCTGCAGACCGGGCCCGGTACCGGGGAGAAAAGTGTTGACGGAAGGAGACTTTTTTGCTATACTATATAAGGTTTATTCTGGACCGGGGCTGCCTCCCAAGGCAGGACAAAGCCCCTACACAGTCCGGAATTTCCGGCAAAAACATAACGTGGAGTAGTACTCAAGTGGTCGAAGAGGCGTGACTCGAAATCCAAGTGGATGCTTCGCTGAATGTCTCCATATCACACGAGGGAACGTCAATTTTGATGTCCTGACAGGCTTCAAAGCCTGTCTGAACGATGCGTTTTCTAACAATATTCTAACAGCTTTATCATTCGGAATCAAGATGAAGTTACAATACGAATTGTAGCATCACCTGATATGTATACGGAGAGGTACCCAAGAGGTCGAAGGGTCCGCACTCGAAATGCGGTAGCCGGTTAATCGCCGGGCAAGGGTTCGAATCCCTTTCTCTCCGCCAGAACGCACTATTGAACGAGTTCGCTCGATAGTGCGTTTCCTTTTAAGGCGTATTAGCTCAGCTGGATTAGAGCGTAGCCTTCGCAAGGCTCAGGTCGCGGGTTCGAGTCCCGCATACGAGTATACTGGCTGAAAGGCCATTCAGATAAATACTGGTTAGGGTCGCCGTGAATTCTATCATGGCGACCTTTTACTTTTTCGTTTCTAATAGCCCAGCGATAACTCCAGCCGAGCCTTCCTTGCTCTTGTAATCGAGATGTGCGTAGATGTCAGCGGTGGTAGAAAAGGTACTGTGCCCCAGCCATTCCTGAACCTGCTTCATGGATACGCCGTTCATCACCATCAGGCTGGCGCAGCTGTGGCGTAGATCGTGGAAGCGGATGCGGGGCAAGCTATACTTCCGAAGCAGCCAGTCGAAGTGCTCCGTCACGAAGTTCGGGCGGATCAGCTTGCCTTCCTGATCGGTGCAGACGAAATCCAGATACTCAGTGCTGTAGCTCTTCTTGAACAGCTTGCGGTAAAGCTGCTGCTTTTCCTTCTGCTTCAGAAGTTCTTCTTCCACAGCCGGGATCAGCGGCAGGGTACGGCAGCTGGTCTTGTTCTTCATCACATCGCTGACCACAGGAACGTACTTGCCGTTCACCAACTGTTCCGTCACCTTGTGATTGATGATGATGGACTTGCGCTCAAAGTCGATAGACGACCACTTCAGCCCAAGCACCTCGCTGCGGCGCAGACCGTAGTAGGCTGTAATGAGGATGCACAGGTGCAGGGGGTCATCCTGCGATACTTCCAGCAGCTGCTGGACTTCATCCTTGGAGTAGAAGTTGGGCCGGAAGCTGTTCTTCTTCGGGCGGTCAACTTTCAGCATCGGGTTGGTTTCCAGATAGTCCTTGCGGACGGCATCCTTGAACGCTTTACCGAAGATGGCGTGATAGTGAATGACCGTGTTGGTGGTGTAGCCCTCCAGCAAGATCTTCTCCTGAAACTCATCCAGCACCTGCGGCGTGACCTCGCACAGCTTCAAGCCCAGCGGCTCAAAATACTGCGTGATGCGCCCGGTGATCATCCGATTGTAGCTGATAAAGGTTGCAGGCTGGATGGATGCTTTATGGACTTGCACCCACTCGTTGAGATAGTCCAGAAACAGCATCTCCGACTTGTTGACGGGCTGGAGGGGCAGCGGCAAGGGCTTGGCGGTTTTAGCATCTACTTTTTCGTAGGCTCCGCCCCGCCCTGTGGGCAGCTCCCCGGTCTCATCATAGTGGAGCAATACTTCCCGGAGCATGGATTCTGCCTTGCGCTTGTTGCCCCGGACGGTCAAACCTGTGGAGATCCACTTGATCCTCCGCTTGCCGTTGGCATCATAAAGATTGATCACGAAATAGAAACGTCCATTTTTCTCTTGGACAGACCCTGTAGTTTTCATCATAAACCTCCTTTGGGTCAACAGGCGTGCTGTCCGTTGCTGCACCCACAGCATACCACATCCAGCGGCGGATTTCCAGCCGGGAAGGTGCTCTGTCCGGTGAGCAGGAACTCAATCACGCTCAGCTTCGGGATACGGTAGGTGCGGCCGATTTTAAGCGCAAACAGGCGGCGGGAACGGATCAGTTCCCCGACCGTGTGGCGGTTCAGACCAAGCATCTCCGCAGCCTGCTGAAGGCTGACGGCATCGGGGTAGCCGGGAAACATCTGGGAATAGGCATCGTTAAACTTCATAGACCCTCCTTGGATATGGCAGATGATCATGCCGTGAAAACTGATAATTTGAAAAAGCTTAGGTAAAGTTTGAGGATAAAAGCGATATGTAAGAGAAGCCGGCTAACATGCTGACTTCCCGAAAAATATGTTAAGGTCTCCCATATTCGCCCTCGGCACCCTAGGAGTGGGGAATCGTCCAGCAGCGGGCTTGCACCGCACCATTGGCATTTCAGCCACCCCGTCTTCGTTATGACCGGGCTGCGAGTTACAGAAGTACCTTTTGTGAAGTACCGGACGATTGAACTATTCTGTTTTCAAAGAACAGAGTTTTATAGAAAATCTTCGAAATTTAAGGCTTCCGAAAAATTGTCCCTCTAATTGGTAGGCATCGAGAAAGGCCAAAAAGTAACCCGAAAAAGAAATTTGTTAAAAAGTTCTTGGAAAATATAGCCGAAGTAGCTTCTTGGTTAAAATAACGTCGGTCCATGGGGCAACCGATGGAGGGCGAAACTTTGCAACAATGGCAGTGCCTGAAGTTGAGGGTGGTCTTGAAAAAAGATGCCTCTATATACGAACCTTTGAAATAGGGCATTCCATAGCATCCAAGGCAATTCTATAACCGAATTGTAATAGGCAGACAAAAGTGAACTCCTAAAAGAAGCCTTCATAATGTCAAAAAGTGTGTCACCTGCGGATAGGTGGTAATGTAGAGAGAACTGGCAGCAATTCCAGCTCTCGCATCGCGGATAGGGTTACAATCCCGTCTGCGTCAATACGATATGGGTCTCCCATATTCGCCCTCGGCACCCTAGGAGTGGGGAATCATCCGGCGGCGGGCTTGCACCGCACCATTGGCATTTCAGCCACCCCGTCTTCGTTATGACCGTGCTGCGAGTTACAGAAGTACCTTTTGTGAAGTACCGGACAATTGAACTGTTCTGTTTTCAAGGAGCCGCTTTTTATAGAAAATCTTCGGAATTTAGGGCTTCTGAAAAATCATCCCTCTAATTGGTAGCCGACGAAAAAGGCCATTCTGCACCCACAATTTATAACTTGTAACCAAGATGTAATCTCTCGAATCGATATTCGCCAAAAAAAGAAGCCTTCATATACGAACCCAGTTGAAAGGCCAAAATACAACCACATCTTTGAAAGTTAACAAAAAAGTCACAATTGGCACTTATGAAAAAAGAAGACTGGATTTCTCCAGCCTTCCAAAAGTATGTATCAATGGTTGCAGTTCAAGATCTTCTCAAGCGTGTCCGCAAACCTGACATCCTGCTCCTTCGTCCGCTTTGGGCTCCCCTTGGGGTGCTTTCCGGCACGGAGGAGCTTTTTGTTTTCATACCGCCGCAGCATGAGAGCGTCTATGTTGTCGGCGGTGTATTCCAGACCATTCTGGTTCAGCACCCGGGCGCACTTGGCAAGGCACATACTCGCCAGCCCGTAGTCCTGTGTTACGACCACATCCCCCGGTTTGACCCGGTTGACCAGCGCAAAGTCTACGCTGTCGATACCCTTGTCGAATACCATCGTCTGTGCACCCTCACGTTCGATCTGGTGCGAGGTGTCGCACAGGATGATGGCAGGAACGCCGAACTGCTTTGCAATCTGCAATGTCAAATCGACAACCGGACAGCCATCTGCATCGATCAAAATGGTCATGCGTGTTCCTCCATCACCCACCGAAAGGCTTTCGCAGTGCGTAGGTCGGCGTCTTTGAAATGCCCGCCGCTGTTCCATTCAAGGGTGCAGTCTGCGCCACGCTCTGCAAGCCGACTGTGCAGAGTGCGGATATTATCCCCCACCGCAGCCATGACAGCGTTTTTCGTGAGCTCTTCCTTGTCGCCAAGGCTCAGATAAATGTGCTGTGCCTGTATCGGATGCTGCTGTTCAAACTCCATCCAGCCCGGAAACCAAACAGAGGGGGATGCGGCGGCGACACCATAGAACAGATCAGTCTGGGTGGATGCCCACAAAGCAAACAGTCCGGCCAGTGAGTAGCCACCCAGAATGATTTTGACGTTTTCCGGGAGATTGAACTGTTGTTTCAGCGTTGGCACGACCTGTTCTGTCAGAAAGCGCAGGGTGTCCGCAGCCTTACCGCCGAAGCCTTGCTTTCCCCAGACAGCAGGGGCTTCCCACGGAGAAAGTGCATCGTTCCAGCTTTCCACCGGGATGGCCACAAACAGATACTTTCGGTTGCTTTGTGCAATAGCCGCCACTTCATGGTCCATGCTCTGCAACTCATGTTCGCCGGTCATTTGGAGCAGCAGGTATTCCGCATGGGCTTCGCCGTAAATGCGGCAAGGTCTGCTCCCGATTTGCATTGTCTGTGCGGTCACTGCGACGTCCTCCCGAAAAAACTTTGATAAGCCCAGTATAGCAACTGAAAAATCATTTTGCAATTCAAAAGGCGTTCATAGCCGTAGCAAGCAGTGCTTCATGGTACCATTCTGGAACACCGAAGCTGTCTTGCAAGCAATGTCTTTGTATATACAAAGACCCTTGCCTTGCAAGAGCTTGTTGAGCGCAGCCCAAACCCGTTGTTCTGCCTCGTGCCGATGCAGGCTTCGCATTTTTGCAAAATGCTCTTTCAGCACTCCGCAGGAGTGCGCAGCCATCACGGTTCCGTGATGTTCGCAGGGATTGGGATTGCATCCCAACAAACAGAGCACGCACGGCAAGGTTTCAATGCCGTGCGTGTTCTCTGGCCTTTGTACGCACAAAGGCACTGCTTGCAGAAACTGAATAAAAAAGCTGAAAGAAAATATTACACTGTTCTTGAATTCAAAATCTTGATGATGGCATTAGCAATAGTTGTTGCTTCATCAAGTGTATTTTGCTTGCCAAAGGAAACTCGAATCGTACCACGTGCATATTCATCGGAAAGATGAATTGCCTTTAGGACGTGCGAGGTCTGGATGCTCTTGCTGTCGCAGGCTGACCCAGTTGAAATACAGATTCCCATCAAATCCAGTCGATGGAGCAGCATTTCGCCGGAGGCATTACGAAATGATATACTTACATTTCCTGGAATATGATCAACATCACCGTTACGAACAAAGTCAAGTTTGGAATTGGAAAGGACATTCAAGAATTTTTGCTCAATTTGAAGCAAATTCTCTTGATTCTGTTTCATTTCATGGCAGTTTTTCTTTAGAGCAGTAGCCATTCCAACAATGCTGGCAACATTTTCCGTTCCGGCTCTCATCCCAGATTCTTGAGCACCGCCATCCATAAATGGATGGTGAGATGTTCCGGATTTTATGAAAATAAAGCCTATTCCCTTAGGGCCATTAAATTTATGAGCAGATGCGGACAGCATATCAATGCCTAGGCTATTTACATCAATCGGAATGTGTCCAACAGCCTGAACTGCATCCGTATGAAACAGCGCACCGTATTTATGCGCAATGTTTGCAAGAGAAGCTATGGGCTCAATGCTCCCGATTTCATTATTGACAAGCATAATTGAAACCAACCGGGGCTTACAATCCATGGCAGCCTCTAAGGTTTCAGTTTGAACCGTTCCATGACAATTCACAGGAAGATATCGAACATTTACACCAAGATGCTCCATTGCCGCACAAGCATTTAGGATGGCATGGTGTTCAATTTGGCTAGTCAAGATAGGGCGTTTTAAAGAGCTACTTTTTATAGCCCAGTTATCACTTTCAGTGCCGCCGGATGTAAAATAGATTTCTTCGGGTTTTGCCCCAATGCAGTCAGCAATAGTTTCTCTTGCCCACTTCAAGGCAGTTCGTGGTTCTCTGGCAAAAGAATATGGCTGTGAGGCGTTTCCATACTGCTCAAGAAGAAATGGCTTCATTGCCTCAAAAGAATTCTGATCCAACGGGGTGGTCGCTGCATTATCAGCATAAATCATGAGTAAGCACCTTTGTTATTTGCAAACAATCTCAGGGATGCGCTTGCTTGGAACATCATATTCCTTGGCATCGATGATGCAGAGCTGTTTATAGATCGCAGAGCGCATTTCAATAGCGGGATTTAGACAATAGTCAATAAATTCCTGACGGTCAATATCATTTGGAGTTTGTACATGAGGAAACAGAAGTTTCAAAAACGCGGTACATAACCGCTTGATTGCGGTCATATGGCGTTTATCTGCGTTTAAAGGAAAATCAATCATAGCATCAACGACAGCTGAATATGTAAGATCATCTCGCAAGGCATGCATCACTTCGGCAAAATATTCCGTATTGATGGCCCAACCCTTGGCAATCATACCGGTTGTCATTCGAGGGATTTCCCATCCAGGAATAAAACCATGGAAACGATCCAATGTTGCAGATTCCCCGAACACTTCACTAATATTAGCAACCATATTTTTATTTGTGTCAAATCGGTCTGCATCAATATTTCCAAGAACAATTACACCTGCACCTGAAGACAACGAAGCATCAAAGCCTTTAATCTCGCCATATTCCATGTAGTGCTTGAGCGCCTGCTGAATTTGACCGGGTTGTTCAAATGTAATAGACTGAACTTCATCAAACCCCACAAAATCAAATCGTGTAAGAAGACCACCGGTCTTTTTCGCATTGTCGTAAATCAAGGATGCGCGAGATACAGTACCGCCACTAATAAGCCAACCACGCTTGCTTATTTTTTCAAACACGTAACTTTTTCCGGTGCCTTTTGGAGCAAGTTCAATCAGATTAACGCGTTTTTCAACGAATGGCAGAAGGCGACGAAGAAAATAAAGTTTTTTCCGTTCGCTCACCTCACCATTCTCATCTAAGTACCCGTCGGGATTGTAGTCAATCGCTTCGATAATGACATCAATCCATTCATGAATAGAAAATTGGCTTCGTGCATCACGATAAAACTCAAGATCTATATCGTAAGGGCAGAATGGCTTGTAGCCAATCATTGTGATGAGACCTTTCGGTTTTGATGGAGTTCCATCCATCATCCAGCAGAGTGTTACGATGCCCCAATTTTCACTTTCCCGCAGCAAGGTGTTTTGCCATTTCTCAGCGACATCATAAGCTACAACACCACCTGCCCCACCGCGAGAGCCACCAAAATCAGGCAGTTCAAAGACTGTTTTTCCTGTTTTTACATCAACAGAGACTCGAACCCGAGCCAAAAATTGAACGGTGTCACCATTAACCATTTGAAATTTGTATTGCTCGAAATCTTCCCGACTCGGAATATAACGTTTGATATATCGTCCAACACTTTCGTAATCGATGGTTCCATTGTCATCTGAGAACTTCATAACCAGCCAATCACGCATATAAGAAGGAATGCTCAGGTTGGAAAAATATTCGCTTCTTTGGGGATCTTTTAATACAACCATGTCAGCGAAAATTTCTCTGACTTTATCCTCCAACATACAATCGCCGTCCTCTCACAGAAACAAGGTGCATCCCTGTTCTTTGAATTCTCGAATTTTAATGTGCAGATCATCCTCGGAGCATCCGATATATTCTGCCATGCATGGCAAACAATAAAAATCTTCGGTATCAAGGTCAATCAATTTTTGAGAAAGTGCAATCTCATCTTTTGTTAGAACCTTACCACAATCGCAACATATTTTTTTCTTTACTCGCATTAAAGGTCGAAATCTCCTCCCCCAAGAGCGGGCTTTATTTCCAGTGATGGAACATGGACAACTTTTCCATCGGCTATAATAATCGGATCGTATTTAAAATTCTTTGTGGCTTCAGCCTTGTTTTCAGAAAAAACTATCATCCATTCCTTACCAACTGTGTCTATAGGAGTGCAGATACCATCGACACTTCCAAGACTAGCTTGGACATTTTGAACGGGTTTATTGAACAGAATAACTGGTTTGGCTTTTTTCATAGAAAACTTGATAGAATCTTTTTTCCATGTCGCAGTAAGTGGTAGCTCGTGGATGCTGTCAAATACAACCACAGGAACAAGCAACTCTTCAGGTGAAGCGCCGCCATGAAGTTCGCCGTATTGTGCATTTTCATCATCGCCGCCGGCGGCAAAGCCAGACTGCTTAAAATGATCGTAATTTTTGAAAATCAGATATTGATTTCCATCTGAGTCTTTAGCGATCACTTGATTGGAGCTAGCAATGATTTTAGCTCCATTAAAAATACAAAATCGACCATGACTGCACACCTGAGAAGATGCTGGCGCAGGGTAGCCTTCCCTTGCATGGAAAAACCTCGCTGCAAGGCGACTGCTTCCGTGATCTCCCGTAATAATTACCCGATGGTATTTTTGGAACAGCTCCTCAACCTTATCGACGACTTTGGAAAAGAACGAAAACTGTTCCTGAATGCAGGCATAATAACTTGGATCATCAATTACGCCATGGTGCGCCAACTTGTCCAACTTATCAAGTTTGTCATGCGGCGTATCCATTTTATTCCACTGGTCATTGTATTCCGTTTCCGTTGGCAAGCAGCTCTGTGCCAGAGCAACGGATTTTATCTGACCATTATTGTCTTTTTGCAATGTCCAGCAAAGCAAGGAAAGCCATTCGGCGCCAAGTGCATCAATCCATAAAATAACGCTGTCCGTTGTTATCGAATCGCTAAGCAACGTATAGCGATAGGGATAAGAATTTATATCAAAGTTTGAAAAATAAATATCCTCATCCTGCGGCAAGCGATTTGAAAGTTTATAAGACTTGTAGGAATCAAAGTACCGCTCAGAGTCACTATCCTTAAACAGTTCAGTGTGCTGTAGATAGGCATAAAGCTCAGGATAAGCAGACTGAACCTCCGAGCAGGACAAAGCCTGTTGAGCGTCCATCCTCAGCCATTCTCCAATCATATGAATCAGATAAATGCGTTCAGCCTGGGTATTTCCTGTCAGATAGCAGAGCCGAAGCTTGTAATCAGGGATTTCATCCAATGCCTTGAAAAATGCGGGATCTTTAGACAGGTTCAGTGCAGACATCAACTCCTGACTTTCTTTTTCCCATTCAGGATGCCGGAGACGAAGAGAGAAAATGTCATGATAAATATTATCTACTAGATCATTTGCATTTTTTGCCTTGCGGACGCAATAAGAGAGATAGTCGTCTTGCTGATGTAACTGCATCCAAAGCATGGCAAGTTGTTTTTGACCGTTATTCATCGTTGCCCATTTTCCCATGACATCTGTATTTTGAAAATGAACAAGATTCAGGCAGTTGAGGATAGCTTCGTCAAGATTTCCCTTTTGGAGCGCATAAGGAAATAACAAATTGACTGATTCATCCGGGCAGTTTTCTGAAGTTAATACTTCTCCTCCCTGAAGATAAGCACGGATAAAAGACAATGTATCTGGTAAAACATGAACTGAGATATCTCCTGCCGTAGATTGCACATCGCGCAATCTTCCGGTGATTAGGACATACTCTGAATACTGTACGGACGGGTTCGACCAGTATTCATACCAGCTTCGTATGCCAGAAAATACTTTGTTGGCTGCGTTTACAAGGGTGTTTTGATATTTATCAAATTGCTTTGACAAAACGAGAATTTTCAGAGTTTGTGGGTCAGATATGTCGGTAGTACAGTCAAAGAAAAAGTCTTTCTGCCGCTCATCACCATCGAGGTGAAGATCTTTATCATGCCACTGGGCACTACATCCCCAGAGAGGAATGATAATTCGACCGAGATCAGAGCCATATCCCATATAGCGCCAGAGCTTTGTAAAGCGTTGACGCTGGGTCTCACCTCTGGAAAAAAGCCGAAGGTATTCGCTCACGCCGGGGAGAATCAACCATTTGTCTTTATATTGGGAATCCATAAGACTGTCATAGGCAGGTAGCACATCGGCAGAGGAAAACAGCACGTCTGAAGGAACCACTTCCACATTGGGAATTGTTTTCAGCTTTTCCAGAAGATCGCAATATTCAGCAATATTTCCGACCATGATAGCACGGCAAGGAAAACGGCTGGGCACACGTTGCTGCTTTTCCAATTTCAACGTATCAATGACTTGATCTACCGTCATAGTTTTGCTCCTTTCCTTATTTTAGAAACTCATCGCAGTATTCAGGGTGGTTATCCAGAAAACTGGCGATATTCTCACGCAAACGACTTACAGGCATTTCAGCAATTTCATTCTTAGTATTCTGCAATTTTTCCTGTCGAGCCTGCTGTTGGATGGCCGACTTCATCATAGATTGAAGCCGACTGAGTTCTGGTGCTTCCCAAGTACTCATATCATTTCCGTGGGACAGCTTCAACTTGGCAAGCAATTCTGGGCGATGTACTTTAAAATAGGTAACATACTCAGAGCCAACGGTTTCATAAAGAGCGGCGTATACCTTTTGGGCATCCGTCAAAACACGAGCTTTCTCATTCTGCAAAGCATCAATTGCAGCAATGACCTCTGTATCACGAGGAGTAGTTATACCGCTCTGAAGGTCAATGACCGTGTGAATCGGTTTGCGTAGCTCTTTTGGAATTACCCAGAAAATAGGTGTCGAGAAAGAGTCGCACCATGCCTTGACAGACTCCTTCCCTGTAACGCTTTCCCACAGTGCCTTCAGCTTACTGCGATTGCGAGCTTGTCCGATACGAGCAACCTGCTGATCCAGCAGGTGATTGAATTGGGTGAGAGTCGCATCAAACGGCGTGCTTTTCAGGCCGGAGTAAATAGCGTCCAGTTCCTCAGCGGTACAATTTACATCACGGGCATCCAGAATATCAGCAAGTGTGGGTTTGCTGTCGGTCAGAAAGTCATTTGCCGACTTTCCATAGCTGCGCAGAGCGGCAGCGTCCGCATTGCGCTCATCAGCGGTCAGGTGGGCGACTTTTCCAAGAGATAGTGTACGGAGAGCCTTTAACGCAGGATACCAGGGCTTCTGGATATCCTCAACTGCGGTGAAAGGAATACGCTGATACTTGAAACGGTTTGCCAAATCTTTGCGGGCATCTTCCAAATTGCGGTAGTTTTGTCCTAATGCATGGTCAACCTCAACCAGATACTGATATTCATTCACGATGTCAGCCAGCTTATCCGCAACTTGCTGCTCGGTCCATGTATAAATTTCACCCTGCATGCTGAGATGCAGGCGATCACTCAAATCCACCGGCTGGATGGAAAGCGTTGTGGCAACATCGGCCAGTGCGGGGGAGGAAGAATACAAGAAATTGCGGAATGCAGTAGACATGACAGCCTTATCCTGAAATGCCTTTCGCATAGCAACCTTGACTTTTCCGCGACTCTGGAAATTCAGAAGGACATCGTTCATAATAGCTTCGCGGTCAATATCAGCCGAAATAAACTGCTGCATTTCATCGATGATCGTGTTTGCTTTATCAGTATTGGGTCCATACGTTCCGTCCGGGAGATACTTCAATGCCCAGAACGGTGCGCCAGACTGGGTAATAGCGGCGCGCATATTACGGCAACATTCGGCTTCTGTTGCAACCTGTGCATCGGTCAAATTTATAATGTCTTTAACGTAATCGCGGAAGTGCTGGAACGTGATACTGCCGGCAGATAGATAGTCCGAGTTGAGGGAACCTTTGCACATGGACAGAATCATGCTCTTGAGAGTTTGTTCGTTCAAAATGTGCGTACTCTGGACGCTATCCGTCCAGCTGAAGGCTGTGTTTTTGTAGCAGGAGAAGATCAGGCCAAGCAGGATGCCGCAGGCAATCGTATTATAATAACCAAATGGCGGCTCCTGCAGTTCACGCCACAAGTCGCTCAGAATCACACGCTGACCGGAATCCATCTTATCACGAATGACCTTTGCGAGCGCAGAAACAGCTGTTACGGTTTTATCGCCCGTAGCGTTGGCTATTTCGTCAATCTCCGTAAATTGCAGAATTTCCGGAGAGATGCTGTTCAAAACGCCTTGCATCTGGGTGGTTGCGCCTTTACGAGCAATACCCGCTGCCGGTGCAGCATCGTTGCAAGGCTTATAAGCAGTAACCATTTTGACGATCTGTTCCGGGGCATAGGGGAAAACATTGTTCAGAACCTGTGTAATGATGGTATGGCGCAAATTTGCCGTGCCATAGAGATTGTTGAACACATTGGTGCCATTCCATGCCACGAGCTTACCGCCGCTAGTAGCCTGTGATGTCCAGATGGTGATTACTTTTTCGCTTTCCAGTTTGTAGCCATTCGCAGATGCAGTCTGCCCGCTCTCGTTAGCAAGCTCCATTTTGGTGAGCTGCGTCAGCCATGCTTTACGGTTCTCGTCACTGAGAGGTGTCTTGAGCAGAGCAATCGTCAACCGTGGTTCATTTGCATCGGCTGCAGTGTGAGCCAGCGTATTCTGAATCGCACTATACTGCGGATCATCCTTTACCGTGACGATCAGCAAACCCAGCTTATAGGGCGATTTTATCAGTTCCGCCTTTACCTCGGCAAGACGATTATTGATAGAATTGGTCTCTGCACAGCAGACAGCAATCTTCATGCGTTTGAAGGTCGCATCGTTTTCGTCCCAGACCTTCTTTTCCAGCTCATTGGAGAAGCGGCCATCCTTGGCAAACATCTGATACCGAGAATATTTCCGGTCGTTATTTTCAAACTTGACCCGGAATGCATCGCCGGAGCCGCCCTTAAACGGAAGTTGAAGCCGAATCGTACCATTAGCAGCCTGATCTTGAAGTACCAGCTTGCTTTCCTCCAAAGTAGCAAGCAAATCACGCACCTTGTCCTTGCTGAGTACACCAGCCACACAGTTTTCCAGACAGTCCAGCGTTGCAGCAATGCCACCCTGCATATGACGCACACCATATGCGCCTTTAGTGGTGGAAGAAACAGCAAGCAGCAGCATCACGATTTTGAACAGGCGCAGCGCATCCTCATCACTTTCAACAAGATGCAGACTTTCCTCATAATGCTGGATATAAGGTGCAACTTTCGTATCTTTATCGCTAAAGTCGCTTTCGCGGGTGAAGAAATAATCCCACAGCCATTCCGGGGTGAGCCAGCGTGCTTCATCATCCGGGCCGTAGTGGTTGATATATCCGACAAAGCCAATGTCAGAATTCGATTGATCCTTCATAAAGCGGAACATGGTACGCTGCGCAGCAGCAAAGCTCTCCGCCACACGAGAAAGCAACCGAATCGTCATAGGGTGGATGGGGCACAGCTTGTCGATCATTTCGCCGGTCTTGTCATCCAGACCAACCAGATCTGGCAGGAATTTCTTGAAATCGTTGACAACCTGATTGCGTTCATCAGCCCATGCGTTCTGCATACCGTTGCGCACAACAATAGAACCCGCAATCAGGTCCAGCGCAGCAGATGCACTGATGTGGAATTCTACTGTGTGGAAGCGGTTGGTAATCATCTGATAGCGGTCCTTGCCCATGCTATCGACCATCTCATCCGAACGATGGACAACATAGAGCATAAAGAACGGCTTGACCTTGCAGAATTCAGAGAGCTGTTGCATGATGGTGTGGTCATCGCTATGTGCAACGTACTCGGTAAACTCATCCCAGATAAAGAAGATGCCACTCTTGGCAAGACCATTGGCATCAATGACTTCTGTCAGCCAATTTTCAAACGTGTCCAGATTGGAAATCAGGCCAAACTTCATGTCCCGCAGAACCATGGCAGTCGTCTGGATGGCAGACAGCTTGCCAGAGGAAACCGCAGCGCGCAGTTCTTCCACCGAAGAATAATCATCACTCAGAATCGTATTTTCAATCACATGATCCCAGTTGATGGACGCATCATCCAACTTATCGGTCACCGCACTGATCAACGATGCGCCACCCAGATCCGCTTTATCGCCAAATTTAGCAACCAGAGCTTCACGGACAGCCTGCTCTGCTTCTACCAGCATCATGTCGCCGGTGCGTATGCCCGTGCAGCCTGTCTTCCAGATCACCAGATAATCGCCCTTGTTGCGGCACTTCATAAAGCGATTACGATATTTGGACAGTCTGGAGGATTTCGACAGGAACTCGTCGATTACGTTCGGATCTTCTTCCAGCAGATGCTTTACAAAAATAGCTGCATAGCTTTTACCGGTGCCATAAGAACCATGCACCCAGAACGATCTCCGGGCATCCGGAGCCTCGTTGCCAAGCGACTGGCACAGAACATCCACGAGATTTTCCATGTCGTCGCCAACAATATATTCCCGCCACAGGTTTTGATTTCGCTTATCCGCATCAATGTCCACAACCGACTCGAAGTTGGGGCTGATTTCAAGGAAGTCCTTGTACTGCTTGTTGTATGCCATGACCGCAAACTCCTCTCGATTTTTTATTCCTCGGCCAGATCAATAATATCGTCGGAAGAATAATCTTCCAGAATGATGTTGTCCAGATTTGCCACAAAGGAAACCCGGATGTGCTTCGGGAAACTGATTGCCAAGCCCTGCACATCTTCGCGGAACTTCTTCACATCAATGCCGTAGATATCCGCAGGAGAGATTCCCTTTGCATCCGGATTGCTGTGTGCATTGACCAGCTCAGAGAAAGTAAAGCTCTTACGGCCAGTATGCTCAGCATAGAGATAAAGTGCATACAGCAAAGCAACCGCATGGGGGTATTCCCATCCGGCACGGTAGTAAGAATATGTTGTTTTGGACAGCTCCATGGGAATTCCCTGCTGGAGAGCACTACCAATCGGAGACTGACGAAGTGTTTCGAGCAACGATGTTACAGCATTGTCTCGTGTTGACTTTGAGTATTCTTCTCCAATCATGACAACGAGGTCACCTTTTTCGTATGTTGCGCCAATTTCGGTGTTCAAGCAATACCACCGACAAATCGTTGAATTATAGGCAAGATTTGCCCAAATAATGGCCCAAACAAATGGATTATACGAACCCCGTTGAATGAGTTTTTCTCCCAAAGAAGTGACCGAAATGGTTTTGTCTTTATTGGATTTAATGATGCCGGCATCTCTAAGCCAGACTTTTAGAGCATCATACTGACGATTTCCCAAAACGCCCTGACCGAAGCAATTAACACCATCGGCCATAAAATGCTCGATCCATGGCTGCCTTAATCCAAAATGCTGGTATGCATTCATGCCTTTCATATTCATATTACTTCCTCCCCCGGTTGTACTTAGCGATTTTGCGGCCAGACAACTTTTTTCACAAAATGTTAGGCAGTTAGAACAGTGGCAGCAAAGATTCTGTCGAATCAAAATTTGCCCATTGGACTGAATGGTAAACGCACCCGTTGGGCATTGGACTTCGCAGGCTTTGCATCCCTGACAATATGCTACTTTGTTGGCAATGCCTCTAAGATGACTGATTGTAAACCTATCCATCTTAGAAAATGGGCTATACGTTACGTACAACTGGCCATCGCCTTTTTTGAGGCGGTAATCCAAGCTGACATTATTGATTTTTTGCACACCGGAATCACGATTCTGTTCTGTAATAGGTCCTAATATGGGTGCGACATTAAGCCACGGCTGCGTAGGATGTTGGATCGTGAAGCTGATTTGATTATCGGAGATTCGTTCCACAACACGATTTCCACCGTTTGTCAGCCCGCGACCACCCATTCTTGCTTTCCAACCGCCGCCCTCAATATACTTTTTAACCTCTTTTTCAGGCTTTGTGTTTTTTGCATATTGTTCTACCCGTTGAAGAAATGGAGCCATTTCCTCTTTATAGTGATAATTGGCAATTCCATCCCACCAATCAGAAGAAAGCGGGCATACCATACACCCTACTCTGAACAATCCCAGCTTGTAGGCATTATTTAACATAAGATTGTTCTTTAGAATGTGACAATAGAGTTCGGCTGTATTCCATTTATGAATAGGGCTGGCATTTACTTGACTGATGTTTTTCTTTCCTTCACTTACCTCATCATATTTGGAACGTCTTGCGCTCTCCTCGGCACGGACACCATCATAAACAACAGCTTTCGTATTATAAAAACCTGTTATTTCCCGAAGTTTTAGGAGCGTTGGAACAGATTTGTGTACCTGACAGCACCATCTCATACGTCGTCCCGGAGGACCGAATTCGTCCCACGTTTCCGTGGGGTCCATATGGCATTTGGCTTCTTCAAAGCGCAATTCGGGCCACCGTTTTTTTGCTTTCTGGACAGCGTTCAGCGTATCAGAAAGCTCCATGCCGGTATTACTGAACACAACATAATAATCCTTTGGAGCAAGTGCTTTTGTCATCAAGTCGAGCAAGACCAGAGAGTCCTTGCCGCCCGAAAATGCACAGACAAATGAGAACCCTAATGGAAGATAATGCTCGTACTGTGTCTGGATAAATTGGACTGCCTTTTGCTCCAGACTCAGCATAATTTGCCGGTTGACTTCATAGAGCCGATCTGTATCAATGGGAACAAGTTTCAGACGTTCTTCTGTCAAACGTTTAATCGTCGGTTTTGTATAGAAGCCTCCTCCCTGCGCTTCAGCCACGCAGACACCGTTCAGAACATAACGGCGAACACCCTCTGCCCAAAGCAGCGGGGCAGTTGTATCTTTGGGATAGTCCCAGTATTGATCCATCCCAAAGAAGTCCAATTCTTCATGGAATACCGGGCGAATTTCTTTTTGAATTTTTGCATTGATTGTCAGCCGGAAGATGCCGTTCTCTTCCGTCCATTCATAACCGTACACGGCGGCTTTTCATTCCTCTCTTGCGCCAGAGATTTTCTGGCGTTCGTTTTCTATTTACAAATTGATCGTCACGGTGGCATTGTCTGCACTCCATGCAAAACGGGGATCGTTGGCAAGTGCCTTGTGGAGTCTTCCATACAATTCACTGCCAGCAAGAAGCCCACGCTTGACCAGAAGTTCACGCAGATCTTCTGCTTGGAATCGTTTTCCTGTGATGCCGTCATCGACATACCACGCTGCAACGGCATCCGAAAAAGTCTGGACTTCACTGGAGCCGCTCACCAGCATGGCGTGCAGGGTATCCTTGGATTGGCTGGCCATACCGCAGATTGTTTTGGCATTGCCCAGCTTTTTGCTGTAAAAGCCAAGGATGCTTTGCAGCAGTAAAGGTGTCCACGGTCGGTCACCGGGCAAAGCAGGGAGCAAGCTGTACCACCATGGCTGGATATCGCGCAGAACAATGTGATCTCCTAAATCGGAGAACAGCTTATCCAGAGCCTGCTGCGCTTTGGCAAACCATGCGTCGTTCAGTTGCAGACTTTCGCTCGTAATCAGCACATCTGGCTGATAATAGAGGAAAATCGGTTCCTCGTTCAACTTCATCTGGCCGTGCAGATTGCCGGTTTTCAGCCCGACATTTTGCAGGTACTGAACCAGATTCTCCTCCACAAACATTCCGCCCTGTTCCCGTGCATAGCGGCGCATCACATCGAGAACCGAACCAATCTGCTCGTTGCCAACACGCGAGATATGCGTCTTGTTGCTAAAGGAGTAATGCTTCCCGTGATATCCGACCTTCTCGAACAGATGACGAGCGAGGTCATAAACCATTGCAGAACTGCTGATGCCATTATCATTCAGGAACATCTGCATTTCGGCACGAACATATTCGTAGAGCTGTGTGTCCGAAACATAGCCGTCATTCCGCTCCATAAGTTTTTCCAAAAGCTGCTCCATCTGACTGGCACCATCATCCCAATCCACAAAGGCGTCCTCGTGGTAGAGTTTGCCTGCCAGTGATACGATTTTGGAAGATGCCGAAACAGCCTCCCGAATGGCATAGTCCGATGCATGGATTTTTCCATAGAGATCTGACAGTGCAATGCCGTCCAAATCTGCATCCAGCACGACCTTTTCAACATCCCGAATCAATTCCTGAGAGACCGGAGAAATGACTGCGGGTGCTTGCATGGGTGTTGCAACAGGCTTAGAAGCGATTGGCTCTTTTTTCGTAGAAGTGCTTTCCGGCACAGAAAGATACTGTATGTATTTTGCCAGTGCGGCCCGCAGCCGATTGTTCTGTCTGGCGTTGGTTGCGGTATATTCCTTTGTAGCAGTCAACAAATCTTTCGTGCGTGTTGCAACGTCAAGGGATACGTCATAAAGAGCCGTGCTGTCCAAGCCGATTTGCCGAGCCAGCTGTTCACAGTTGTTGATCGCAGAGGCATAGCTCCGTGAGGAGGATTCTGCCAGATGCATCTCGTTCCGCATCCATTGATAAAAAGCGGAACTGTTTGCGTTGGGCGGTGTCCGTACAGCTGTTTTTTCAACAGGCGCAGCAACAGGCTTGGCAATCGGTTTTGCTGGCGCAGAAGAAACCACTTGGGGAATCGAAACGTCGGTCACTGTGACCGGTACATCCGATTCAGCCTTTTTGCACTGAACCGAAAGTGCAGTATGCGCAACTCCACAATGATCCAGGAGCTTATAAAGGCTTGTCATGGCTTCATCCGGGGTTTTCTCGGTTTCCAGATAAAGCCACTGCCCTGCACTGTTTTTGGTGAGGACCTTCAGCCCTTTCAGTTTATGGGCCCGATAGGCAGTTTCAATATAGACACCAGTTTTGTTGTCCGGGTCGCCGATGAGCGAAATGAACTTTTGAGGATAGCGGCTGTACAGTTCCTTAACACCTGCGACATACACATCCTTCCATGTTTTCGCCTCGATGTGTTTGCCATCAAACAGCACTTCAAGAGGATTTGCTCCTGCGCAGGAGAATTTTTCCGGAGAAGAAATTTTCTGCGAACCGGACAAAGCAGGGGCAGGCAACACGGAGGGATGAGAGGTCGAAGTTGTGGCGGGCGGCTGCACTGTTGATGCAGCTTGCGCATTTGCCAGTGCTTTCGCTGAGCTTTCCCGAAATTCTCGATACAGATCAATCGTATGCACGATTTGGTTTTGCTGTCTTGACGAAAAATAGTGCCACTGCGGTGTGCGCCGCAGCGCAGAGAGAATGTATTTGAGTTCAACAGCGCTTGTCACTGAGAAAAGTCGCTTGGCAGATATTTGAAGCCGGTTGATGACTTTTTCCGTCATGGAAAAAGCAGCTTGCGCTTCTGAAGGCTTCTCACCTTTTTGAATCAGCCATTGCACATATTGCTGCTCGGCCGTGGTCACAGTGGGTGTTGCTTTGGGAACTTTTGGTCGGAAGATTTCAGCCAGCGATTTCCGAATCAAAGGAGAATCCGATTTATCGGTGCGCAAGGATACATTTTGTGACTGATTTGCGGAGAAATAGATTACCATTGTGTCCAATGGGTCTTTACAGATCTCCATCAGCTTTTTCAGGCGGAGCAAAATTTGTTGCACATTGAAGTCTGTTTCAGCAAAAAGCCATTTTCCATCCGGCTTCCGCATAATGCCGAGTGGATGCGAAAACTCCCGAATCTCAATTTCGCTTCCAATTTCAATTTTATCCCCTAAAATGCTTTTTCCCTCAAGGCGCATTAATTCATCCGGATGCTTTGCCGCAATCAGTTTGAGCGCAATAAAGTAAAGCAACTGCCAGCTCGCGGTGGATTTTTTGTCGCCGTAGTAAACTACGGAGTCTGGCTTTGCTTTGAGATAGTCAGTCAAGTTTGGAGTTTCGCTTTTTTCAGAAAAGATCATTTTTGTTTTGGCCTTTCAGGAAATCCGGGCATAAAAAAGATGGTGTTTACAGAATGTCATCACACAAACATCTTAAATTGTGCAACATACACAAAATATAAACACTTCAACATTGTAATTATAGCATTGAGCAGGACGACACACAAGTGATTTCAACACAAATCTGAAGATTTGCAACAAAAAAGCCGCAGAATGAAATAATATCACCTGCGGCTCAAATCAATAATTTATCTTACTTTATAATATACTCGGTTCCCGGCTTTCCTTGCTGCCAGCAATCCCATCTCGTGGAACTTCATCACAAACGTCCGGATCGTGGCATAGGCAGCGTTGCGGAAGTCTTTTTCCAGCTGCTTGGTGGTGAACTCCTCCGTGCCGTAGGCAGACAGAACATATTCCCAGAGCAACCGTTCTTTTTCGGTGATTTTTCCATTGGCAAGAGCGGTCTGGTACACCTGAAGATCAGCTTGCGGCGGTGCTGCATCCACTTGCAGACGGTTATAGATCTCGTTGCAGAAGTAGGACAGGAACGGCGTTACATCCGTGTATCCGGAGATAAGAGCATTCTTTTCAACACGGTCGTAGGCTTTGTAGTAGGCTGCCTTGCTCTCAGCAATATACCGGGAAAACGGTGTGAAGAGTGCCGCAGGATAGCCCTGCTGGACAAGGTACCAAAGATGGAGCAGCCGAGCTGTGCGGCCATTTCCATCAAAGTAAGGATGGTAGTACGCAAAGGCAAAGTGCAGGATGGCTGCTTTGTGCAGCTCGTTGATGCCATCCTTGGCGTTGGTGAAATCAACCAGTCGTTTCATAGCATCTGGGAGCTGTTGCGCCGGAAGTCCCTCCCGGCTCTCTTCACCACCCACAACGTAAACGTGGTCGTGCCGGTAAAAATGGTCAGGCAACAGGCGGTCTTCATCCGGCAGATAGTCGCCGGAGCTGATTTGGTAAAGCTGGTGCAAGTTTTCTTCCGTAATCGCATTCTGGCGGTCGGCAATGAAGTCCAAACCACGCTTCATGCCATAAATACGCGATTCTTCCTCATTACGCGGGGCGTAGCCATTCAGAATATGCCGGATGCTGTTGCGTGAGGAGCGAATGCTTTCGATTTGGAAGGTTGCGTGGATCTCCTCAGTCATGGCCTGCAACCCAAAGGACTGATTGCTTGCGGGAACAGAAAGAAGCTGCTTCATGCCGTTGGTGGAGATTTGAGCCAGATTGGGCAGATAGAACAGTTCATCACTGGAAAAATCAGCCAAAGGCAAAGGTTGAGCGAGATTCTGACGGAGCAACCCTATAAACTCCTTGACACTAGAGACAGAATATTTATACTCCATCCGATCCAGCTCGAACAGATGCTTGTCTGAAAGCATTTTTGCAAATTTGGCTCCATCCATTCCTGTCACCTCATAACTGATACATGTTGATACCAATTACTATCAATATACTGACAACCAACAAAAAAGTCAAGCAAGTAAAGCTGATTCAGACCTTACTCAATGCGCTTTCCCTTAAAATTGGCCGCATTTTAAGAGAAAAGCAAGGCGATTAAGGGATTCTGTTTTGAAAAAATTTGAATGTCCCCAAAGGGCAGGTATGTACGGCGGCAAACGCTGACTTAAAGTGAAGGGGATGTGAGCTTTGCCCTAACGTTGTTATAAATGATACTAATTGGTATCAGCAGGCTTCTGACATTCGGTCATGATCCTTCTTGCCCTGCCGCGCGTGGTGTCCTCGAAAGTTTCATCCTCGCTAAATCGCAGCCAATAGGGGTCTTCCATCAGGCAGGCATTGGTACGCTTAACAATTTCCCACGCATTGTAGTCCGGCAGTCCCATCAATTTCAAAATCTCTTTGCAATCCATCCGATTTTTCGGGAAGATTCGCTTCTTTGCCCAAACGACCACATCGACCAATGGAACTTTGCGCTCGCCGCCAATGAAAAGATTCAGAGGAAGATCATACTGTGCAACACCCTCATTTGCGCAAAGAGACTGCCCATCTTCGCTCAAGTGAGCAATCTCTTTTTCATCCATCATCAATTTCAGATAGGCCATTTTATCACCCCATGGCGGCTTTCAGGTAGTGCAGACGGTATTTCAGATATTGACGGATCGCAGATGCTCTTTTTTCGCTCAACAATGCAAGAATAGGCGAAATAGCTTGCATGGTTTCTGTATACAGCGTATCCAAATCACGCACAGGCAGCACAGGCTCATCGATCAGCTTGATCTGCTGGGCATGACGGCTGCGGAACGGTTTGGCTTTGTCGAACTGATAACGAAGCTTCGTGTCTGTCAATTCTTCATCCGTTGCCCATGCAAGCAGACTGCCGCCATTGTCGTAAATAGGCGGAGCATAATTTTTTCCATCCCGGACGATTACATCAAAATTGTTCTCGTGGCGGTCTTCGTTGCCGATAAAGGCGTCGAACGCCAGCATTTGATAGAGCCACTTCTTGCCATATAGTTCTATCGCATACTGGAACAATGCTTCCGGTGAGGATGCCTGACCGCCGGCAAGAAAATGGGCATCAGCCAAGTCTGCAAAATGATACAGTTGTTCATCGTCCGTTGTGAACTTGGGGCAGACGCTGACTACATCGCAGGAATAGGTTTGAATGTCGGGAAA
>ENA-OROO01000126-OROO01000126.1-human-gut-metagenome-genome-assembly--contig:-NODE-126-length-52500-cov-80.617943_pt1 | contig 52500 bp, 50 predicted proteins | sample MGYA00242130_ERZ509052 | MGnify/ENA primary metagenome ERZ509052 (study PRJEB26280, sample SAMEA2338730) | human gut metagenome | biome: human gut; feature: human-associated habitat; material: faeces... | reverse complement strand
CAGTGCGGAAGGCGAACCGACAAGCGGAACAGAAGTAGAGCTGAAAGACAGCTGGATAGACGTAGAAGTAGGAGGAAGCTGGCTATTAAACAGGAACACCTACCTGTACGGAACCTACACGAGAAACTTCGGCGCGGACCTGTCGAACAAGTGGAGGATAGACGCAGGGATCCGCTTCAGCTTCTAAAGATGATGACCACTTTCGAAAGGGGAATGGAACAAAGCTTTGCCATGAGAACTGAATAAGAAGAAAAGAAAGAACCGTTTTCTGAATGTGAAACACCCTCTGAAGTCAGATTTGAAAAGTCAACTCCAGAGGGTGTTTTTCCATAGCAGAATATATTTGCTTTGAAAGAGAAAGAAATGTATAAATTCTTTAGCGATATTAAAAGAGATTCCCCCAAAAGCTATATAGAATAGAATACATTTTAAACATGTAAAGTGTTTCCTCTTGACAGACTGTTTTGTTTCTTATATAATCATTCCGGTATGGTGATGATATGTTTTTAGAAAATATCGTACAGAAAGGCGAGCTGCTTGATTGCTACGGCGCTTTATTGACCGTGCGGCAGCGGGAATGCCTTGAGCTTTATTATAATGAAAATCTCACATTGGCGGAGATTGCGGAGTATTTCCATATTTCCCGCCAGGCAGTGCATGATGCGATGCGTCATGGGGAAGAGCAGCTGGAAAATTATGAAGCGGCGCTCCATGTGGCGTCTGCACGGCTGAAGCGTAAGAAAGCGGCGGAAGAGATTTCTCTTCTCTTGTCCGATACGGCAAGAGAAGAAGCGGCGCCGCTTTTAAAAGTATTGACAGATTGAGGTGGACGGATGCCTTTTGAAAATTTAGGTGATAAGCTGCAGTCTGCTTTCAAGGATCTTCGGGGAAAAGGCAGACTTTCCGAGAGCGATATTGACAGCGCGCTCCGTGAAGTGCGCCGTGCTCTTCTGGAAGCGGACGTCAATTTCAAAGTTGCAAAAGATTTCATTGCCCAGGTTCGTGAAAAGGCGGTGGGTGAAGAAGTTTTCGGGAGCCTGAAGCCGGACCAGACAGTGATCAAAATCGTCCGTGATGAGCTGACGGAGCTCTTGGGCGGTACCCAGAGCAAGATTACGATGTCGTCCTCCGGATTGACAGTGATTATGCTGGTGGGGCTGCAGGGCGCCGGTAAAACGACGACAGCAGGCAAGCTGGCCCTTATGCTGAAGAAACGCGGCAAGAAACCTCTTTTGGCGGCGTGCGACGTGTACCGCCCCGCGGCAATCAAGCAGCTGGAGGTTCTTGGACAGCAGGTGGATGTTCCCGTATACCGCATGCCTGATAATGTGGATCCTGTCCATATCGCACGGTACGCAGTGGATGCGGCAAAGTCTTACGGACGGGACGTGGTTATCCTTGATACGGCGGGCCGGTTGACAATTGACGAAAAACTTATGGCAGAACTTCGGAATATAAAATCCGAAGTCCATCCTCATGAAATCCTTCTTGTCCTGGATTCTATGACAGGACAGGATGCGGTAACAACAGCTGGGACATTTGATGAAAATCTCGGTATAGACGGCACGATCCTGACGAAGATGGACGGCGATGCCCGCGGCGGCGCGGCTCTTTCCATCAAGGCGGTCACCGGCAAACCGATAAAAATGATTGGTGTCAGTGAAAAGCTGGACGGCGGTTTGGAGGATTTCCATCCCGACCGTATGGCAGGACGCATTCTCGACCTGGGCGATCTGGAATCTCTCTTTGAACAGGCCCAGAGAAATATGGATCAGGATACGCTCAAAGAGGGCGCGAAGAAAATTCAAAAAGGCGAATTTTCGCTGGACGATTTCCTGAAACAGCTGAAACAGATCCAGAAATTGGGCTCCATGTCCGGCATTTTAAGCATGATTCCGGGAATGGGGAAATATAAAGAGCAGTTGAAAGATGTTGATCTCAACGGCAAGGAGATCAGACATATCGAAGCAATTATTTTGTCTATGACACCGGCGGAACGGGCGAATATCGATTTGCTCAACGGCAGCCGCAGGAAGCGCATCGCGGACGGCGCCGGCGTGAAAATCCAGGATGTGAACCGCATGATGAAGCAGTTTAAGGAAATGCAGAAGCAGATGAAAAAGCTGAAAGGCAGAAAGATGCGTCCGCCGACAGGCGGTCTCGGCGGGTTTGGCGGTTTCGGCGGATTTCCGGGCATGTTCAGATGAAAGCGGCGTAAGCCTGAAATTTTTTGCAGGAATACCGGCCTGACCGCGTTGCCGGAAAGGCCGATTATTTCATAAATCAAGTAAAGAACTTATGATTTCAAGGAGGTGAAATTATGTTAAAGATTCGTTTGACCCGCATGGGCGCAAAGAAAAATCCTTTCTACCGTGTAGTTGTTATTGATTCCAAGGAAGCCCGCAACGGTACTCCGGTCGCGACTGTAGGCTGGTATGATCCGGCTAAGGCTGACGCCCCTGTCAAGCTTGATGAAGAAGCAATTCTTTCCTGGCTTGGCAAAGGTGCACAGCCGACTGATACAGTCCGCAGCCTTCTCCGTAAAAATGGCATCATGGCAAAGTTTGCTGAAGCGAAGAAATAAGGGAGGCGCGCTATGAATGAATTGGTGGAAAATATCACCAGGGCTCTTGTAAAGAATCCCGACGCCGTCTCTGTGAACGTTGTCCATAAGGGCAGCCTGGAGATTTATCAGATCCAGGTTGCCCCTGAAGATATGGGCAAGGTGATTGGCAGAAAAGGCCGCATTGCTAATGCAATCCGAACAGTGGTAAAAGCAGGGGCTTTAAAGGAAAATAAAAAAGTCGCTGTTGACATTCTGGAAGAGGTACACTAATGGATGAAATTCAGGTTTTGATTCCTGTCGCTGTAAAATCTAAGCTGACAGAGGCATTAAAGACAACTTTGCTGAACCAGATCAATCAAAATATCAAGAGTGTTGAAAATGACATGACACAGCTTGAATTTGAAGCGAACGCGAAGCTGGCGGAACAGGCAAAAATCAATATGCAGGCAGTGGCTCCTCTCCGCGCCCAGTATGACGCGCAGAAAGCACAGATGATCCAGGTAAAGGATAAACTCACTGCAGATAAAGAACATCTGGAAAAACTGACTATTGGCGCAGAATTGCCACGCCAGCCGCTTAACCGCCTTGTGACTCTTCATATCGGTGACGACATGAATGCTGTCGCCGGGGGAGAAATTCTGGTGGAAGACGGAAAGATCATCGCTTTCCGTGAATGATATGAATTCCGGCAAATGGATTACTGTCGGCCGAATTGTTGCCCCGCATGGCGTGCGGGGTGATTTGCGTGTCCTTCCGGAAACGGAACGGCCGGCCATGTTCAGAAAGCTGAAAAAACTTTTCCTTGGCGGCAGAACCTATGATGTACGCTCTTCTCGTCCTCATAAGAATGTATACATCATTCATCTGGCGGGGGTGGAAGACCGGAACAGGGCGGAGCCGCTTGTCGGAACACCTGTGGAAATACCTGCGGCGGAATTACCGAAATTGCCGGAGGGGGAATATTATTACTTCCAGCTTATCGGCCTGACAGTGGTTTCCGATACGGGGGATACTGTGGGGACACTCACGGAAATTATTGAAACCGGCGCGAATAACGTATATGTGGTAAAAACGGCGGAAGGAAAGGAAATATACCTTCCCGCCATACCGTCCTGTATCCTTTCCGTTCAACCGGAGGAAAAGATGATGACAGTGCATTTACCGGAATGGGAATAAACATGAAAATAGATATTTTATCTTTATTTCCCGAGTTTATAGAAGCGTTCTTTCGCCAGAGCATGATCAAACGTGCTCTGGACGCGGGGCTCATAGAGATGGCGGTGACGGATCCGCGGGAGTTTTCTCACAGCAGGCATCATCAGGTGGATGATACCATCTATGGCGGCGGTGCGGGAATGCTCATGCAGTGCGGCCCGCTTTTTGAAGCCTGTGAATCGGTACTTCCTCAAAAGGGGCCGCGGGATCGGGTAATTTTCCTGTCTCCTGCCGGAAGTCCTTTTATCCAGGATAAAGCAAAGGAACTTTACCGCGATTATAACCATCTGGTGCTGATCTGCGGGCACTATGAAGGTGTAGACCACCGTGTGGAAGAATACCTGGCAGATGAGCTGATTTCCATCGGGGACTATGTCCTCACGGGAGGAGAGCTTGGCGCTATGGTTATTTCCGATGCGGTTGCCCGTATGGTGCCCGGTGTCCTTGGAGATGCGGGCAGCGCGGCAGGCGATTCTTTCTATGAACCGATTCTGGAATATCCCCAGTACACGAAACCTGTGGATTATCGTGGCTGGAAAGTGCCGGAGATACTTGTGAGCGGCCATCATGCAAATATTGCCCGCTGGCGGCGGAAAGAGGCGCTTCGGCGGACTCTGAAATGCCGCCCTGATCTTCTGGCAAAATTACAGATGACGGCGGAAGATAAAAAACTCATGGAGGAAATAGCCAGGGAAGAGGAGGAATCATAGTGGCGCCCGTGTATATAGGACTTGTCCATTATCCGATCTATAACAAACATATGGAAGTGGTCACGACCGCCCTTACGAACTATGACCTTCATGATATCGCGCGGACGGCGAAAACATATGGCGTGCGCACTTATTTCATTATCCATCCCATCGAGAGCCAGCGGGAAATGGCGCTCCGTATTATGACCCACTGGAAAACGGGCGGCGGGGTCCATTATAACCCGAACCGAAAAGAAGCTTTTGAAGAAACAGCTCTTGTACCGTCTCTGGAGGATGCCACTCAGCAGATAGAAAAAGACTGCGGAGAAAAGCCGATTATTGTGACTACGGATGCCCGTGTCTACCCGAATACGGTTTCTTACACGGACATGCGGAAGAAAATCCATGAAGAGGAAAAACCTGTTTTCATTCTTTTCGGGACAGGCTTCGGCATGACCAGGGAAATGATGAAACAGTTTGATTATATTGTAGAACCTATATATGGTGCCGGCAGCTACAACCACCTCTGTGTGAGAAGCGCCGCTGCCATCATCCTTGACCGCCTTTTAGGCGAGCCCTGGTGGAATACAAAGGAGGGGAAATAATTATGTCCGGACATTCCAAGTGGGAAAATATCAAGCGCAAGAAAGGCAAGACGGATGCCATCCGCGCGAAAATTACCACAAAGATTTCCAAGGAAATCACGATTGCTGCCCGTATGGGCGGCGGAGATCCTGTAGGAAATATGCGTTTAAAATTGGCTTTGACAAAAGCAAAGCAGAACAATGTGCCGAAAGATAATATCCAGCGCGCTATTGCCAAAGGCGTAGGCGCTGCTTCCGGTGCGGGCTTTGATGAAATTACTTACGAGGGGTACGGACCCGGCGGTGCGGCGGTTATCGTTGAGTGCAATACGGATAACAGAAACCGTGCGGCGGCGGACGTACGCCATGCCTTTACCCATCACGGCGGCAGCATCGGTACGCCGGGCTGTGTGGCGTGGATGTTCAAGAAAAAAGGCATAATTGTCGTGAGCAAAGAAGCCGCTGATGAAGATACCCTCATGATGATCGCTCTTGACGCAGGTGCCGAAGACGTCTCGACAGACGGAGACAGTTTTGAAATTACGACGGCTCCTGAAGATTTCCTGACCGTTTCCGAAGCACTGGAAAAAGAAGGGATTGCCGTAGAAGCATCGGAAGTGACCATGGTTCCGGATAATACTGTTTCCCTTGAAGGCGATGCGGCGGACGTCATGAATAAGCTTACCGGTGAACTGGAAGAATTGGATGACGTGCAGGACGTGTACACCAACGCAGAACTTCCGGAAGATATGGAATGAATAGAAAGCACAGGTTCATAAACTGACCCCCAACAGTTAGCCCAAGAATCTAACTGAAGGAGGTCGGTTTTGTTATGGCAAAATACAGCTTTGAATTTAAACGCATGATCGTACTGGAGTATATAAATGGACAAAGGGGTACATTATAAAAAGTGCCTTTGAATTATATAAGTAGTCGTTAGAAGTCAGGTATCAGATAAAGAAATATTATGATAAAAACAGTTTCGCAGATGGAAATATAGGATAGAGGGCTGTTATAGAAGTTGCTAAGAAGGAATCGTTTAATAAACGTGTAATGTTCATAATATTCAAAAGAATAGAACACTTTTGATTTTTATAACGTTGATTTTATATTGGTAGAGTATTATACTAATCAAAAATGGTTTTTTATCATGTTTTGCGCATATAAAAGAAAAGTGATAATAGTATTTAATTCTGATTGGGAAAGCGTATGAAGATAGTCATACATATAACTGTCATGGGCTTTCATAAATTTTTCATGGGCGGCATACGCTTTTTTCCCTTTTGCTGTTAAATAGAGTTGATAGCGCTTTTTATCTTGGGAATCAGTTTCCTTTTTTAGAAAGCCCTGCTTTTCAAGTTTTAATATAGATTTAGAAATAACGGCTCGCGTTACCCCAAAACGGCGAGCTATTTCAGAGGAAAAGATTCCTGGAATATTTCCAATCATAAATAAAATATGGATTTCTCCTCGATACAGGATGATGCCTTCTCCAAAGTCTATGCAATTATTTTTCCAATGAGACACCAGTTCAATAAATTGATTGAAGTCGCTCATGACCTGTTGTTCTTTATTCATATTTTTATTTTATTAAAAGCAATTCTTTTTTACAAGACAAAGTTCAGTCTTTATTTTTTTACACAAATTGTATGCCTGGCATACAATAAAGGAGGAGTAATGAAAATTGAAGAAATTTTTGACGGAATAGCTAAGTACAAGGAAATCCATATCCTTACGGAAGCTTTGAAGCTTCATGTTTTTAAATGGTATGAGGATTCTCACTCTTGTGAATTTCTCGCATCAGAGAGCGGGATCAATGTAAGGAAAAGTTCTTTACTGCTGGATGCTTTGACGGCCATGGGGCTTCTAAGAAAAAAAGAATCGCTTTATCGTAATTCGGAAATGGCGGAAAAATATTTAAATCCTACCAAAGGCGGATATTTAGGGGATTATATTCTATATTGGATTAATAAGGAGGGATTTTCTTCTCTGAAAGAATTGCTATACGAAAGAGAATCAATACCGCAGCCGGATACAACGTATGCATTCGCCGATCTTGCTGAAATCTCAGCCAATGAAATTCACCAGAAACGGGCGCCTCCTTTTTTGGAAGATTTAGACCGATTGGGTTTTGAAAATAAGAATTTCCGGGTATTGGATCTAGGCGGTGGATCAGGAATGTTAAGCATAGATCTGCTTCTGGGATTTTCCGGAGCGGAAGCGGTGGTGTTTGACCAGCCGTCCATTATCCATTTGCCCCAGAAACTGGCTGAAAAATATGGAGTTGAGAAACGGCTAAACACGATCGGTGGAGATTTTTTACGAGATCCTCTTGGGGAAAATTATGATGTAATAGTTGCTTCAGGAATTATGGATTTTGCTGCAGGCCAGTTGGATAATTTCATAAAGAAAATATATAGGGCCTTAAATAAAAAAGGATATCTTTATTTGGTAACATGCGATTTCAATTCTACGTTTACTGCACCCAAACGGGCTGTTATTAATTGGCTTCCGGGACGATTGAAAAATGCCAATTTACTGGTGGCGCAAAAGGAATTGGAGAGAATTATTCTTGCTAATCATTTTGTTTTTATAACAGAAAGGCGGATTCAAACATTTACCCAATCTTTTTTATCACAAATTTATAAAATGGAGGAAATGCATAATGAATAGAAAAAAGCTTTGTGTCAATCTGTCTTTGTTTGTCGGAGTGTCATGTTCTGTGGCGGCAATGGAAAATCCGGTTTACGAAATGGATGGAATTGTTGTAACGGCAACAAGAGCAGAGCAGGCTATAGAGAAGATACCTAATGGGATAGCAGTTATTAATAAGGATCAGATCGAAAAATCCGGTGCCAGGGATTTGGGGGAGTTGCTGACAGGGGTATCTGGGATGAGTTTACAAAGGAAGGATAATAGAAAATATTTTTCTATTCGTGGATTTGATGCAAGATATTCCCTGATATTAATAGATGGGAAGAGACTTCCGTCTGAACCGGAAAAAGATTTTGAGGCGGATCGCATACTTTTACAGAATGTGGAAAGAGTGGAAGTGGTAAAAGGGGCAATGAGCAGTCTTTATGGAAGTGACGCATTGGGTGGTGTTATCAATGTGATTACAGCGAAGCATGAAAAACCGCTCGTTGAAATTGACCTTAGCCCGTCATGGAATGCAAATAGCGGTGCTTATAGTGGGAAATACGGATTTACTGTAGGGACGGGACAAAGGAACAGATGGAACTTGACTGTTTCCGGGGAAACAAGTAAAACGGGGGAGTCTCTAAAATCAGATTCTACGACGTATTATCCATTTGGTTACCGAGATGTGCTGGCAGTGAGTGCAGAGTATAAAATATCTGACAATTCATTACTTCTTTTGGAAAGTACGTATATGAAAGAAAGGAATCATGAATATGGCATGTTCCAAAGCATGACAGGATTATTGGAAACTGATTTATATAATGACGACAGCAGAGAGGAGTATTCGGCTCTTTATCGAAAACGCTCGGACGGGGATGAGTGGAAAATTATGGGCTACCGTTCCGTTTTAAAGAAATACAATGATTTAAAAAATCGCAATAAAAACAATTATTTGAATGCAATTTATGGATATTATGCTATCGATGGTCTTGATATCCAGCATGTTCGTCATGTCAATGAACACAATACAATGACTTTTGGCGGCGAAATCCGCAGAGAGGTATTTAAAGGGACGGGAATTACAACAGGAAGAGGCGTATTTACCAAGACGTACCATGATAGAACCTATGCAGGTTCTGAGGATATAAATAGCTACTGGGGTATTTATTTTCAAGATGAATGGAGTGTAAATAATAAATTATTTGTTGTAGGTGCGCTGCGGTATGATGATAGCAGTGAATTGGAAGGGAATATATCACCTAAATTCGGTATGAATTATAAAGTGAACAATAAATGGGCTTTGAAATTTAATGCCGGTAAATCATTTAAAGCTCCGACACCTAACCAACGATTTTTAAAGCTCCTTGTTATGAGAAATGGGAGAATGACTTACCTTAATGGAAATGACCGATTAAAATCAGAAAAATCAAGATCTTGGGATATCGGAGCAGAATATCATTGGAGAAATCTGGAATGCAGTCTCACATATTTTGACAATCATGTAAAAGACATGATTGATGAAGTCTGGATCGGACCTAATGCCAAGGAATACCAAAATATCAATAAGACAAGACTAAAAGGGGTCGAAGCGGATATAACCGGAAAATTCTCAAACAAAATAAATTGGGGAATCCATTATACACAACTCGCCGCTAAAAATGCCGTAAGTGGCGAAAAGCTGTCCGATAGGGCAGATAAAACAATTTCAGGGAGAATTTCGTACAGCCCCAATGATGCCTGGGATATTAATATCACTGTAAATACTATGATGGACATGCTTTGTGAGACCGGTTTTGGAGAAAGGGTGAAGAAGTCGTTTACGACGGCGGATATTCATATAAATCGGCATTTTGGCAATCAGACGATATATTTTGGGGTGCAAGACATAGGGAACTATAAGGATGATTATTTGTCATATTCCGGTACTCAGGTATATGTAGGTTATCGGGCAAAGTTTTAAGGAGGCAGGATGAGAGAAAATGTAGCTTTGGCAGGATTTCTGTTGGCGCTTATGATTATATTCCAGTCCATACGCCTTGTTGCGCCGCTCCCTGTTTTTATTATGATATTTATTGTAGGAAGTACAGTTAATGCCTGTCTTCTGCTTGCTGTTAAATATGTGGGTTTTAAATACACGGTCATGATGTCAATTTTGGCTCCGATTATAGCCTTTGTGGAAGGTGCGCTTATTTTTCCTTTAATGATTATTCCCATAGCGATAATTAACATCGCATATTGTCTGGTATATAATACTTTTTACAAAAAGAGCTTATACCTTGCGATTGGAGCGGCATCATTTTTACGAATGTCATGTCTGTATATGTCAGGCGTGTACATGTTTGAAGTTATTCATTTAAATGGGGGAGATATAAATGTAATGCAGGCAGGTATGAGTTGGCCTCAGTTATTTACAGGAATTATCGGTGGAGTGATTGCAGCTTTAATTACGAAATATATAGACAGAGATAGGAAGTGAAAAATCTGGAAAGCGGCAAACAGCATGGAACATCAGATTTTCCAAATAGGAAATATGGCAAGAAGAACCAGCATTTTGTGTTTTACCTTTTCTATTAAAGGACAGCGGACGTACGCCATGCCTTTACCCACCATGGCGGCAGCATCGGTACGCCGGGCTGTGTGGCGTGGATGTTCAAGAAAAAAGGCATAATTGTCGTGAGCAAAGAAGCCGCTGATGAAGATACCCTCATGATGATCGCTCTTGACGCAGGTGCCGAAGACGTCTCGACAGACGGAGACAGTTTTGAAATTACGACGGCTCCTGAAGATTTCCTGACCGTTTCCGAAGCACTGGAAAAAGAAGGGATTGCCGTAGAAGCATCGGAAGTGACCATGGTTCCGGATAATACTGTTTCCCTTGAAGGCGATGCGGCGGACGTCATGAATAAGCTTACCGGTGAACTGGAAGAATTGGATGACGTGCAGGACGTGTACACCAACGCAGAACTTCCGGAAGATATGGAATGAATAGAAAGCACAGGTTCAAGCCTGTGTTTTTTTGCGCAGAAAAGCGGAGTTGACCTGGGTGTCAGCAGATTTTGCTGCTGACGGCACTAAAAAAGAACCCTTACGAATATTTTCATTCATAAGGATTCTTTTCATTTGCTTAGAAATGGTAATTCAAGCCGACACCGAAGCCGTCTTCGCTGGAGGTCTTATCTCTGTCATAATAGGTATAGTTCACGTCAAGGTCGAAAGAGGTGGGAACGAGGCCAAGCCGGAGACCCACTTTATATTCTCTTTCCTCGGAAGATAATTTCAGTCCGCCATACGCATCAAGAGGACCTATGACATTTGTTCTTCCTTCCAGAAGTCCGTAAACTTTTGCGTCTCTGTCATAATAATTTCTGTTGCCTAAACCAAGGTACACATGGCCCAGTTTATACTTGGCGTAAATATCCGTTTCATTTCCGCCATGATTCCAGTGTCTGTATTCCGCACCGACAATAACTTTACTGACAGGCGAGATTTCGATATGGGCGCTGTGGATACCGTCTTTTGCTCCGTTGTAGCCATAGCCGACTTCCGTTTCCAGAACCGGAACGCCGGGAATCAGCGCTTGGGCAGAATATGCTCCGCTGAATACGGTGAGCAGTGTTGCCGCAAATAACAATTTTTTCATATATAGTCTCTCCTTTCCGCAGATAATCTTTCCTTTATTATAAATCAAGAATAGAAAAAATTCCATGAATTGTCTTATAGAATTTGGGTATGGATCGAAAACAAAACCGCTTCTCTGAGAAAAGGAGCGGCCGTTTATGCAAGGCGGGTGCTGGTTTGTCTTATCTTACAAGGTGAGCGCTCTTGCGAAATGTTCTTTCAAAACTTTGACGGATGCCTGGAGTTCTTTCTGTTCGTCATCTGTCAGATTCAATTCAATGATGTCTTCCACGCCGTCTTTTCCGATCTTGACGGGAACGGAAGCAAAACTGTCTTTTATGCCGTACGGACCGTCAAGGTAAACGGAGCAGGGGAGGATCTTGTGTTCATTATGGTAAATCGCGCGGACCAGCTCTGCTGTCGCCGAGGTGACGCCGAATTCAGTGCAGCCTTTTGTCGTATTTTCGATATATCCTTCCTTGTGGACTTTGTCGAGAATGACTTCTTTGGCGTCCATATGATAAAGCCCCGGTTTTTCTGCCAGGAGTTCATCGATCGGTTTGCCGGCGACTGTTACATGGCTCCAGGGAATCATGGAACTGTCCCCGTGTTCACCTAAGAGATAAGCGGTGAGGGAGCGGCGGTTTACTTTCAGCTGGGTAGACAGCTGCATCTGCAGCCGGGCAGAGTCGAGAGCCGTTCCCGAGCCGATGATTTTTTCCTTTGGCCAGTCCAGTTTGTACTGGAGGTATTCGGCGATAATATCACAGGGATTGGAAATGGAAATAATAATTCCGTCAAATCCCGATTCTTTAATAAGCGGAATAAATTCTTTGCTTGTGGCGACGGCGCTGTCCATCATGTCAAGGCGTGTCTGTCCCGGAAGACGGGGTGTGCCTGACGCATTGATGAGTATATCGGCATCCTTCATGTCGGCTACGGTGCCTGCGTACGCCTCAAAATGATGGGGCTGGTAACTTACTGCGTCCAGCAGGTCGAGTGATTCTCCATGGGCCTTGTCATTATTAATATCATAGAAAACCACTTCGTCAGCCAGTCCCTGCACTGCGAACTGGAGTGCCAAGTGGGAACCTACGTTTCCTGCACCGATGATGCCGATTTTTCTTGTTTTAATTGCCATTTCTTCTATCCTCCTGTTTCTCCTTTGTGAATGATCATTCTTTTGGATCATAATTTAAACCAATTATACTCTCTCAAACCGGATGAGGCTACCTTCTTTTAACAGCGGAGGAATATGTTCGGTAAAAAGGAGATGATTGCGGGAAATTGTAGAACATGGCATAAAATATTCCCAGGCAGTCAACCGGATTACAAGGATATCGTTTTAAAATTTTTAACGATCAAAATTCTTTAGGGCATCAGCACATTCTGAATGATCTAATTACTCTATAATAAACTGATTACTATATGTTGTATTTTAAAAATATATTGACACAAGATATTGAATAGAATAATATAGATATATAAAATAACCGAAATAGAATCGGTGAAATAAAGAGAGGGTATTGATTATGGAACATTGGTATGACAATGAAATCAGCCGGGGTATTTTAGAGGCGAAATATTATCATGAAGGCGAGACGACGCCGCAGCAGTTCATCGACAGAGTAAGCTCCGTATTTAAGGGGGATTTTCGTGAACGTATGAAAAAATACATCACAGACGGAGATTTTTCTCCTGCCGGAAGGACGCTTTATGCGGCAGGTTCGAGGGGCAAATTTAAAGTATCCATGTCAAACTGCTATATCCTGCCGTCACCGGAAGATAATCTGGAATCCATTTTTCATTCCAATTATGAAATTGCCCGTATTTTTTCCTATGGCGGCGGTATCGGTATCAATATTTCCAATCTCCGTCCTGCAGGAAGCCGTGTGCATAATGTGGCACGTACTTCCACCGGTGCCGTTTCTTTCATGAAAATTTTTAATACTACAGGCGAAGTGATCAGCCAAAACGGCCGCCGCGGCGCGCAGATGGTGGGACTTAACTGCAGCCATCCTGATATTTATGAATTCCTCCATATCAAGCAAAATGAAGAAAAGCTGTCCAGCATGAATATCAGCATTCTTTTTACTGATGAATTTATGGAAGCTGTGCGGGACGATAAAGAGTACACCCTCCGTTTCCATGCAGAATCGACCGGTGAAAATATCGAAAGGACGATCCGTGCCCGTGATTTCTTCCGTGAGTTTTGCGAAACCCAGTGGGATTGGGGCGATCCGGGGGCGCTTTTTTCGGATCGGCTGAATGATTACCATCTGCTTGCAGGATATGATGAGTATCAAATTGAAATCACGAATCCCTGCGGTGAGTTTGGTGGCAACGCGTACAATGCGTGCAACTTGGGCAGCATCAATCTGTACAACATGATCGATGATAAATTCGGCAATGCACCGTTTTTGAATGAGGAAAAATTCAAGCAGGCGGTTTATGACGGCATTATTGCTCTTGACGAGATCGTCTCTTACGGTTATGAAACGCAGCCTCTGGATGAAAACAGAACCTGCATTGATGACTGGCGCTCTTTGGGGCTGGGACTCTTCGGCGTGGCCGATGCGCTTGTGGCGATGAAGCTGGCTTACGGAAGCCGGGAAGCAAGCGCATTTATGGAAAATGTGATGAAGATCATGCTCCTTTCCGCGCTCCGCTCTTCCTGTGACAGGGCAAAGATGAAAGGTACTTTCGGACGCTACCGCCGGGAGGCAACGGAGAAATCGCCGATTATACAAATGGTAAAAGAGCTGGACGGCGGTCTTTATGAAGATATCCAAACTTATGGTCTGCGGAACGGCACGCTCCTTGCCATCGCGCCGACAGGAACCATTTCCCTTCTGATGGGAAGTTTTTCCGGCGGCTGTGAACCGCTTTACAAAATTTCTTATGAACGTTCCACACACAAGATGGAAGAAGTGAACGGCAGTTTCCGCGTGTATGCCCACAGTGTAAAAGATTTGCTCCGGTACCATCATCTGCCATTGACTTTGACGGATGATGAAATACGGGAAAAGTTCCCCTGGGTCATTGAAAGCCATGATATTTCTTTTATGGATCGTGTAGCTATGCAGGCGGTCATGCAGAAGTATGTGGATAATTCCATTTCCAGCACGGTGAATTTGAAAAATGACGCCACGCCGGAAGATATTTGGAATATTTACCTGGCGGCATGGGAAAGCGGATGCAAAGGCATTACTGTTTTCAGAGACGGATGCCGCCGGGGAAATATTCTCGGCGTTGCCGCAAAGGAAGAAGAGAAAGCCGATGGACCAAAGCCGGCAGAAGGGCAGCCGGTTTGTCCCGAATGCGGCGGAAAGAATATCCGTGTGGAAGGCCATTGTGCTGCCTGCAGTGACTGTGGCTGGTCCGCCTGCAGTGTCGTGTAAATGAAATAGAACAGGAAGATTCCGTATGAACCGGCGGGCGTTTTTGCACGGGAAAATGAAAGGAACTTTAGCGTTTCTTGTGAAATCAGACGCAGAATTATATAATTAAAGAAGACAAACCGGGAATCAATAGTGAATGAAAATGAAAAAGACTGAAGGTATAAGCTTTGGTAAAGAAAGGATCCCCGGCGGAGAGATTATCCGTAAACGGAAAAGGAGGACTCACTGATGAAAGGTTATGCAATGCTCAAAATCGGCTCTGTAGGCTGGGTTGAAAAAGAAAGACCCGCCTGCGGCGCCATGGACGCTATCTGTAAGCCGCTGGCTATCGCCATCTGCACTTCCGACGTACATACCGTATGGGAGGGTGCTGTCGGTGAACGGCATGACATGATTCTCGGGCATGAATGCTGCGCGGAAGTGGTGGAAGTCGGCGCGGATGTAAAAGATTTCAAGCCGGGCGACCGTGTTCTTGTTCCTGCAATCACCCCCGACTGGAATTCACTGGAAGCCCAGGCCGGATACGCGATGCATTCCGGCGGCATGCTGGCAGGCTGGAAATTTTCTAATTTTAAAGATGGTGTGTTTGCGGAATATTTCCATGTGAATGATGCTGACGGAAATCTGGCGCACTTGCCGAAAGAAATTAATGTGGTAGATGCGTGCATGCTCTCCGATATGGTTCCTACCGGATTCCACGGTGTGGAACTGGCCGATGTGCAGTTTGGCGATGTGGTGCTTGTCATCGGCATCGGCCCGGTGGGGCTCATGGCGGTTGCCGGAACGAATATGCGCGGCGCTGCCCGGATTATTGCCGTAGGCAGCCGCCCCGTATGCGTAGAAGCGGCAAAGAAATACGGAGCATCAGATATCATAAATTATAAAAACGGCTCCATTGAAGACCAGGTCATGCAGCTCACCGACGGCAAAGGTGTGGATCGTGTCATTATCGCGGGCGGTACGGTGGATACATTTGCGTCCGCAGTGAAAGCATTGAAACCGGGCGGAAAAATCGGTTCTGTGAACTATCTGGGAAGCGGAGACAGTATCCGTATCCCCCGTGTGGAATGGGGGGTAGGCATGGGGCATAAAGCCATCGTCGGCGGACTTATGCCCGGCGGCAGACTCCGTATGGAAAAGCTGGGCGCCCTTGTGGCGGCAGGAAAACTGGACGTAAGCCTTCTTTCCACCCATGTATACGAAGGCTGGGATAAGCTTCCCGAAGCGCTTCAGATTATGAAAGATAAACCGGCGGACGTGATTAAGCCGGTAGTGGTTCTGGAAAGATGAAAAGTTAGGATATAGTTCAGTCAGTACAAAGGTGAATAAATCAGTGTTTTCTTAGTATAATGGTGATGAAGTAAAAGACTCCTATTGTTCTTCATACGGGTTTCGGTAGGAGCCTTTTATTTGTTTTTCACGGATCTCTATTTTTCTTTGCCTGCAAGAGTGATAATAACGGTAAATGGACACTATTGAGAAGGTGTCATCCCAAGTAAATGTGAAAGAGCTGTTATTGTGATGAGCTTTTGCAGATTGTGGATAGAGAATTCTTTTTGATCAGTGCAGCTGACAACGTACAGGTATCCATTATGGAGAGATTTATATGACTTTTAAGGGTATTTTAGATGGCGCATTATTGAGAAAAAGTATTTGCATTGCCTTATTATTTGCTGTATTTGTATTACTGCTGAAAAGGACAGGAACAGTATCTGCCGATTTATTATCGCAAAAAAAGATACTTGTAGGGATGACCATTACAATGGCATTCGTCAGTTATTTAGTATCGTGCAGCAAGAATTTATTAGGATGGGTAACCTTTTTTAGTCTGCTGTATGGGTCTACTGCATATATAAAATTATTTACCGGCGCCGTATTGCGGGGTAATGAGATATCTTCCGCCATCGCATTGGGCGTTATGATTGGAAGTTTTTTGATTATTGTCTTCGCCATTCGTACGGTTTTTAAGAATAAAGTTATCAGTTGCATACTGTATGGGATATCATATGTTTTAGGGATGGCGGCGATTCTATTTCCTTTGTTATTTTTTTGTTATTATTTGGCAACGGGTGCACTCTTATCATCAGATATTTTATTGACGCTTTTTCAAACAAATACAAATGAGATAGCATCTTATTTAAAAGGACAGGATTTATTTAGGTGGGGGGGGTACGCTTTTATTAATATGTGTCTGCATAATATTTTTTTGTTATTTTAACCGATTAGTATATTTTGGTGTTTCAGTGAAAAGGCTGATTTCTTGTGGAATTCTTATCTTGATTATGTGTATTTTTATTGTACCTAAGGCGGGACAAAATGCTTATATTTTGAATACTATTGATTCCGCACGTGAAGAACTCGTTACTTTTAAAAAATATGGAGAAGCTAAACTGCGTCGGCAAAAACAGTTACAAAGCCTGACTGATTTAAAAATTCGGGAAGATAGCGGAGGTATATATGTTTTGGTGATTGGAGAATCAGAGACACGGGATCATATGCATATTTATGGTTATGAAAGAGAAAACACTCCGTTTTTGGATTCTCTTAAAAGTTTGCCGGATGCAGTGATATTTTCTCATGCATACTCCAATCATACCCATACGGTGCCTTGTCTTACTTTTGCTCTTAGCGAAAGGAATCAATATAATGATATTAATTTAGTTGATGCTTATTCAGTGGTTGAAGTCGCTAAGGCTGCCGGCTATGATACTTATTGGCTCAGTAATCAAGAGAGATTCAGTCCTTGGGATACGCCGGTAGCAGAGATAGCTTCTGTGGCAGATCGACAGGTTTGGCTGAATGGAAATGTAGGAAAACAAATTAATACTTTTTATTACGATGGAAAATTGCTGGACTTCATACCCGATATGTCAAATATGACAAATGGATTCATTATTATTCATTTGATGGGGAATCATTTATCATATGATGATAGGTATCCTGAAGCGTTTAATAAATTCAGCAGAGGTGATAAAACTATAGACACTTACGATAATAGCATTTTGTACAATGACTTTGTTCTGAGGAGTATATATGAAAAAGTTAAAAATGTCCCCCATTTTCAAGGAATGATATATCTATCTGATCATGGTGATGATGCTGATAAACACTTAGGACATGAGTCCAGCAAATTCACTTATAGAATGGCCCACATTCCTCTGATTATGCTATTTTCTGAAAGTTTTATGCAGAATCGTCGTGAATTATATGAAACGTTAAAGTCACATAAGGATTCTTATTGGACAAATGATCTGCTTTATAACGTAATGGTAAATATACTGGGGGTGCAAGGGATACCGAATTCTGAGCCCGTATTGGATTTGGGAAATGAGAAGTATGGTGGTAGTGCAGATATTCTTATGACACTTCATGGCAGAAAGAGAATTAGTGAGGATCCATCTGTGAAAAACTAATGAGATTATATGGGAATTTAAAAAGGGACTGTTCCTCACAGGCAGTCCTTTTTGCTTGGGAAATTTTATATACAAATTAGAGTATATACTCATTGAGACAGAAATATATTTCTTAAAATGATTAGAAACAGATGGATGAGTTTATGAATCGCCGATAAAAACAGAGCCGATAAAAGTGTCAATTTTATTTTCATGGTTCTTGTATCTTGTAAATGCATGAATAAACGTCTTGTGCTTCTGAAATCGGGATAGATGGTGATATATAGTATACTAATTCACAGGGAACATATATAATTAGGACATAAAAACGAGTACCGGGAATGGACAAAGGAGGTCAGAGCCTTTTGTCGTTCCCGGTATGGCACGGAAAGGGTCAGGAAGTGAATAAACTTAAATCTTATGCAGTTAATCAGCTGAAGGTTACGCGGAATACATTCCGTGATCCGATTATTGCGGCAGTCACGGTTTCTATGATTGCCGTGCTTCTTATTTTTGTGGTGTGGCCCCTGCTGGAAGTCGTGAAGCAGAGTCTGGTGGATACGGCAGGAAATTACAGTTTCCAGGCGTATAAGAATATCTTTACGATGAGGGAAACATACAAGGCCTTTTGCAACACCATTATGCTGGCCGTCATTGTCGGTATTCTGGCGACGGTGATCGGGTTTCTTTTTGCCTACTGCACGTCCCACCTGCAGATCCGCGGGAAAAGAATATTTAATCTGATGGCGATGATGCCCATGGTGTCACCGCCGTTTTCTGTGGCATTGTCCATTATCATGCTTTTTGGCAGCCGCGGTCTGATCACTTACAATCTTCTCGGCTGGACGAATACGAATATTTACGGGCTGAAAGGCCTGATTTTTGTACAGACGATTTCTTATTTTCCTATCGCTTTTCTTCTTTTGGCCGGCATGCTGCGGTCTATTGACTCCTCTATTGAGGATGCGGCCCGTGATCTGGGTTCTTCTAAATGGCGTACATTCAGTACGATTACGGTTCCTCTTGTCCGTCCGGGGATTGCCAATGCGTTCCTTTTAGTGTTTATTAAATCGGTGGCGGATTTTGCGAACCCTATGGCTATCGGCGGGAATTTCTCCACACTGGCGACGCAGGTGTACCTGCAGGCTATCGGGAGTTATGATGTGCAGGGCGGCGCGGCGGTGGCCGTTGTCCTACTGGATATCGCCATGATTCTTTTCATTCTTTCCAAATATTGGGTGGAGAAAAAGACCTATGTGACTGTGCTGGGGAAAGCCTCCCGCGAGAGGGCGATGATTAAGGATCCCGCCGTGGTGATTCCGGTGGCAGGTTTCTGCTTCCTTGTGACTGCCGTGGTGCTGGCGATTTATGTCCTGATTCCGATTGCTTCTCTGATAAAAATGTGGGGCGTCGATTATTCATTTACTCTTGCCCATTACAAATACGCTTTCGAAGTGGGACGGAATGCAATCCGGGATACTACGCTTCTGGCTGTTGTTTCCACGCCGATTGCCGGTATTCTCGGTATGATTGTCGCGTACCTTGTGGTGCGGAAGAAGTTCATCGGCAGAGGCTTCATTAATTTTGCGTCGCTCCTCAGTATTTCCGTGCCGGGCACGGTTATCGGCATCGGATACATACTGACATTCAATGATTATCCGCTCCAGCTGACAGGCACGGCAATCATTCTTATTGCAGCGTTTGTCATCCGTGCGCTGCCTATCGGTATCCGTGCCGGAGTTTCCAGCCTGCAACAGATTGACCCCGGTATTGAAGAGGCGGCGGCCGACCTGGGATCCAACGCAGGCCGCGTATTTACTACAGTGACGCTTCCTTTGATTAAAAGCGCTTTCTTTGGCGGTCTTGTGTATTCATTTATCAGAAGCATGACGAGCATCAGCGCGGTCATCTTCCTGGTGTCGGCCAAGTACAGTCTGCTTACTGTTCTTATTCTAGACCAGGTGGAAGATAACCAGTTCGGTGTGGCATCCGCCTTTTCAACGATATTGATCTTGATTGTATATGCGGCCATTGTGGGAATCCAGCTTCTTCTCGGACGCTTCGGCTCCCATAATAAAGAAACGGCAAGTGAAGGAGAAATGTGATGGCAAAACAGGCAAGCATCGAATTGAAAAACTTAACGAAAGAATATGTGACGCATGAAGGAACCGGTACGTTCCTCGCGGTAGACCATATTAATGTAAATATAGGAAGCGGTGAATTTGTAACGCTCTTGGGGCCGTCAGGCTGTGGAAAAACGACGACACTCCGCATGATTGCCGGATTCGAGTCTGTTTCCGGCGGAGATATCCTTCTGGACGGGATCCGGATCAATGAAATGACACCGGATAAGCGGGATTCTTCTATGGTATTCCAGAGTTATGCCTTATTTCCCCATTATGATGTGTATGATAATGTAGCATATGGTCTTGTAAATAAAAAAATGGATAAGAAGACCATCAGGGAAAAAGTCATGCAGATGGTGGAACTTGTGGGACTGAAAGGGCTGGAACACCGCATGCCGAATCAGCTTTCCGGAGGCCAGCAGCAGCGCGTGGCTCTTGCCAGGGCGCTTGTCATGGAACCGGCTGTCCTGCTCTTTGATGAGCCTTTATCTAACTTGGATGCGAAACTCCGGGTGTACATGCGCAAAGAGATAAGAAAAATTCAGCAGCGGATCGGCATTACCAGCGTGTATGTCACCCACGACCAGGCGGAAGCCATGAGCCTTTCCGATAAAATTATCATCATGAATAAGGGACATATCGAACAGGTGGGAACGCCCCATGAAGTATACCAGCATCCTGCTTCCCGTTTTGTTGCCGATTTCATTGGCAGCGCCAACTTTGTGGAAGCAAAAGTGGGTGAAGGGGACAGTGAAGGGGAAATGATTCCCGTCCGTATGTTAAATGAAGATTTTAATGTCCATTATGCCGGACTTCCGGTGAAAGCGGGGGATACGGTACAGATCGTTCTCCGCCCTGAAGCGATCAGGCTGGCGGACAGCGGCGACGTGGAAGCGGAGGTGATTTCTTCGACCTATATGGGGGCTGTGCAGGAATATGTCGTCCGTGCCGGTGATAAAGAACTTGAAACGGAAGAGTATAATCCGGAAGGGAAGCGTATTTACCGGCCGGGAGATAAAGTATGGCTCCGCATTCAGCGAGGCGCGCTCCACGCCGTGAAGAACTGAACGAAACTTGGATACCCGGCACGGGTATTTGAGTATAGAAGAAAGAATTCATTTTAAGGAGGCATTTTGATGAAAAGTATTTGGAAGAAGGCGGTACTTGCCGTTCTTGCAGGCGCTATGGCAGTCAGCTTTACAGGCTGCGGAGGGGAAAAGAAAGCGGAAGCTCCGGCGGCGAAAAAGGAATCAAAAGAAATCACCGTATACATGGGAGTCGTAGAACAGTCTGCGAAAGTGATTGCCAGCGAATTTGAAAAAGATACGGGCATTAAAGTGAACTTTGTCCGTATGAGCGGCGGGGAGACCTTGAGCCGTATCCGCGCGGAAAAGAATAATCCCCAGGCCAGTGTATGGTATGGCGGCAGCGCCGATTCTTTCATTATGGCGAAAAAGGAAGGACTTCTGGAAGCATACAAGTCACCCAATGCAGAAAAAATCAAACCGGAGTTTAAAGATGCAGATGGATACTGGACAGGCATTTATCAGGGCTATCTCGGCTTTATACTCGACGGCCGTTATTTTGACGAACATAAGCTGCAGCCGCCGACATCATGGGATGATTTGCTGAAGCCGGAATTTACCGGCCAGATTGTCATGGGGAATCCGGGCTCCGCTTCTACCGGTTATGTAGTGGTTTCCGCTATCGTCCAGAGCATGGGCGAGGAAAAAGGCATGGAGTACCTTGCCAAACTGAATAAACAGGTTAAGCAGTATACCAAGGCAGGCGCGGCTCCGGCACGCAGCGCGGCTCTTGGCGAAGCAGCCATCGGCATCACTTATCTCCATAACGGGATCCGTCTGATCAAGGAAGGCAATACGAACGTCCGCCTGTCGCTGCCGGAAGAAGGTACTGCTTATGAATTGGGCGCCGTAGCGATTATTAAGAATGCACCGGATATGGAAGCAGCAAAGAAATTTGTCGACTGGGCTCTTACCAAGAAAGCGCAGGAAATCGGACAGCATAATAATTCTTACCAGTTCCTCACCAATCCGGAAGCAAACCCGCCGGAAGAAGCTATGAAATTTAAGGATGCGAAACTCATTGATTACAACTTCCAGTGGTCCGGCGATAACCGTGCCCGTCTCCTGGAAGCATGGAACAAGGCAGTGAAAGAATAATGGGAGCAAAAGGGAAAATAGGGCTGATCGGCCTTGCCGTGATGGGTGCCAATCTGGCGAGAAATCTGGCGGGGCATGGTATTTCCACGGTCGTTTATAACCGAAGCCATGACAAGACGGAAAATTTTCTTAAAGAATTTGGAAGTGACACGAACCTTTCCGGCGCAGCTGCTTTGGAAGAGCTGGTCAATTCTCTGGAAAAACCGCGGAAGATTATCCTTATGATCAAGGCGGGCGAAGCAGTGGATGCCATGATAGCAAAACTCATTCCCCTCCTTGAAAAAGACGATATCCTTATTGACGGTGGGAATTCCTTCTTTGAAGATACCCGGCGTCGGAGCAGGGAAATGGAAGCGCTGGGGGTTCACTTTGTGGGCATGGGCGTATCCGGTGGTGAAGAAGGGGCGCTCCACGGCCCCAGCCTTATGCCCGGCGGCACCCGCGAGGCATACGATGCTCTTGCGTCGATATTGAAGGCGGTCTCGGCGAAAGCGGAAGGAGAAGCCTGTGTGGATTACATGGGTCCTGATGGTGCCGGACATTATGTGAAGATGGTTCATAACGGCATCGAGTACGCTGATATGCAGATGATTGCCGATACATACTTTGTGATGAAGAACGTTCTTGGCATGACGGCGGAAGAGATGGCGGACACCTGGGAGATGTGGAACAAAGGCGAGTTATCTTCTTACCTGGTGGAAATCACTGCCCGTATTCTGCGGAAAGCCGATGAGATGACGGGGAAGCCTCTGGTAGATGTCATATTGGATGTGGCGAAACAGAAGGGAACTGGACGGTGGACAAGTATGAGTGCTTTGGCGCTTGGCGTTCCCGCTCCGACGATTACGGAAGCTGTTTTTGCAAGAACTATGTCTTCCCGAAAAGAGGAAAGACTGGTACTTTCTAAACGGTACAGGGATCTTGCTTTTGAAGGGGCGGAAGTGGACCGCCCGGCTGTGCTTGAAGACTTGCGGCAGGCTCTTTACGCGTCCAAGATTTGTGCTTATGCCCAGGGCTTCAATCTTCTTGAAGAAGCGGGGAAAGTATACGGCTGGGATCTGCAGATGGGGCGCATTGCAAAAATCTGGCGGAGCGGCTGCATTATCCGTGCCCGTTTTTTGGATACCGTAAGTGAAATTTTTGAAAAAGAAAGCGGCATGACCAATTTGCTGGCAAGCGGATATTTTTCCCAAGTTCTTTACGGCGCCCGCGCCGGCTGGGGGCGCATTATTTCCCTGGCAGCGGAAAGAGGTGCGGCTGTTCCCGCTCTCTCCAGCGCGCTTGCTTACTTCGACTCTTACCGTACCGCACGGGGAAGCGCGAATCTTCTTCAGGCACAGCGTGACTGCTTCGGTGCCCACACGTATGAACGCATTGATAAGGAAGGAGCTTTCCATACCGACTGGATGAACTGAGTAAGGAAACTCCATGAAACAGCAGAAAACGGCATTTCTCACAAGATTATTTGCGGGGAATGCCGTTTTGGGATGGGAAAATAAAGACGGAAATTATTTATTGTTAAATTATATGGCTTCAGGGGATGACCACAACTTTTCCAAATCCGGTGCGGCTTTCTAAGTAACTATGAGCCTCCTGTATATCGTCAAGGGAAAAGACACGTTCCGGATGAATAATGATGTTGTATTGTTTAATATAGTCAAACATTTCCTGTATTTTTCCGGCATTTACATTTCCTGAATAAAAAGAAGACAGGTACGCACCGGAAGGGATATCCGTAATCGGATCGAAGTTTTCAAGATACCATTGGTTGCCTAACTGGCCGACACTGCACAAGATGCCGCCATCGGACATATAGCGGAACGAATCCTTAATTGTCCGCGGACCTATAAGCTCCAATATCCGGTCAAACGACTGCCCTTTTGCAGAAAGTCTGCCGTCATCATCGACAAGGCCGGTGTCGTAGCCGAGAGAGGTCAGCAAGGACGCTTTTTCTTTAGTCCGTGATGTGCCGGATATGTGGATATGTGGAAATTTTGCCTTTAGCAGTTTTAAAAATGCGAAGCCTACGCCGGAGGTGCCGCCGCGTACCAGTATAGATGAATCTGCTTGGATACGCAGGCTTTTCAAGGCGCCAAAGGCTGTATAGCAGGATTCGGGAATGGCTGCCAGATCAGGCCAGGGCAGATTGCTGGAAACAGGGGAAATTTGTTGATTGGGAAGTAATGTGTATTCAGCATAGCTGCCGTCAAAGGCGCGTCCCATTTCGCCCATGAAAGAAATGACCTTGGTTCCTGTGGGCAAACGGAAAGGATCTGTTGATTCCGCGATGGTTCCTGTACATTCAATGCCCAGGATGCGTGGGAAAGAAACTGTGGGCGACAATCCTTTGCGTGTAAAAATTTCAGAGTGGTTAAGGCCGAATCCTTTAATTTTTATAAGCGACCAGCCTTCTTTCACAGAGGGGACGGGAACCTGCCTGATTTTCAGCTGCTGAGGACCTCCTGCTTCATAGATGACGGCTGCTTTCATATACATATTTAAATCTCCTTTCTGAGGAGTAATAGAGAATCATGGATGGGCGGACATTTCATGATTACTATATCAGGCCGTTATTTTTCAGATATTCTATGGCGACATCACGGGCTTTGCGTTTATTAACGCGGACGTCATAATTCATGGCGCTCATTTCTTCCTCCGTAATGCGGCCGGATAATTGTTCCAATATTTCTTTCAGTTCCGGATGGGCGTCCAGGGTTTCCTGTCTCATGAGAGGGGCACCCTGATAAGGCGGGAAAAGCTGTTTGTTATCTTTTAGCAGGACAAGGCCGTATTGCTTTAATTCACTGTCTGTGGAGTATGCGTCCGTGATTTGGATGATACCTTGTGAGATGGCTTGGTAGCGTAGGGCCGGTTCCATTGTGCGTACTTGAAGATGGAGCCCGTATAAAGACGCGAGCCCGCGGTTTCCGTCTTCTCTGTCATCGAATTCCAATGTGAAACCCGCAATTGCCCGGTTTTCTACTTTGTGCAGATCAGAGATGGATGTGAGGCCGTTTGCCTCTGCATAAGAACGCGGGACTGCGACAGCATAAGTGTTTTGGTATGACATAGGCTCAAGATATGCCAGGTTATCCTGTATTTTAATTTCATCACGAGCCGCTTCATATACGCTGCGTGCATCATGGCCGAGAGGCGGTGGCTCTTTTAGGAGGCTGGAAGTTATTGTTCCCGTAAATTCCGGGTATAAGTCAATACTTCCTGCTTTTAATGCTTCATAAAGGAAGGCGGTCTTTCCAAAATTCGGTTTGAGTTCAACGGCTATATTTGTTTTTCGTGTGATCAGTTCCTGATACATATGGATCAATATGTCCGGTTCCGGACCGAGCTTGCCTGCAATGATAAGTTTGTCATGCCGGTGGGAAAAAGAGACAAAAGAAAGCATGAGAACCAATATAAAGAAACATAGTACAAGAAAAGACTTTTTTAATGAGACATGCTCCAGTATATGGATGCCGTAACTAAAAATAATCGCGAGCAATGCGGATGACCCCGCACCGATAAGAATGAGAGCACTGTCATTGTGGTCGATACCGAGTAATATGAAAGAACCGAGACCTCCGGCCCCAATCAGGGCTGCCAATGTGGCGGTGCCGATAATCATGACGGATGCTGTGCGGATTCCGGAAGTGATAACCGGCATAGCCAGAGCCAATTCATAATTTTTCAGCTTTTCCCATCTGTTCATGCCAAGTGCTTCCGCCGCTTCATCTAATACGGGAGGAATTTCCGAAAGGCCGGTGATCGTATTCTGCAAAATCGGAAACAGGGCGTAGATGATCAGAGCTGTCAGGGCAGGCAATGTGCCGATGCCGAGAAATGGGATCATAAGTCCCAGAATGGCAAGAGATGGAATTGTCTGAATGATTCCTGTGATTTGCAGAACCGTCTCTGCGCAGGATTTTTTCCTGGAAAGCAGGATTCCCAAAGGGATGGAAATGAATATGGCGGCCAGAAGCGCGCTTAAAGAAATCTGTACATGCTGCGTCAGTGCGAGGAGCCAATCCTCGATACGTCCGGTGAAAACGGTAAAAAGACTATTCAAAGCCATCACATCCTCTGCTAAAGAATCGGGCGACAAAATCATTTTCCGGCCGGCTTTTGATTTCATCCGGTGTTCCGGTTTGAATGATTTCACCATGGTTCATAATGCACAGGCGGTCTCCCAGATAGGCAGCCTCTTCCATATTGTGGGTAACAAAAACAATGGTCAGCCCCAATTCGTGGTGGAGTGTTTTTATAAGATCCTGCAGCTGCCGGCGGGAAATGGGGTCTAATGCGCTGAATGGTTCGTCCATAAGAAGAATTTCCGGCTTGCCGATGATAGCACGGACGATGCCGACCCTCTGCTGTTCTCCGCCGGATAATTCATGAGGGTAACGGTGTGCATATATTTTCGGATCAAGACCGACTTTGGATAACAGCTGTGTAGTTTGTTCTTTCCGGATTTGCTTTGGCCATTTTTTCATAATCGGTACAAGTTCTATATTTTCTGCGACCGTCAAATTAGGGAAAAGGGCGATCTGCTGCAAGACATATCCCGTATTGAGCCGTAATTTGCGAAGCGGATAGTCCATGACGGATTTTCCATTTAATAATACATCTCCTTCTGTCGGGTCAATGAGACGGTTAATTAGTTTCAACAGGGTTGTTTTGCCGCTGCCGCTTGGGCCGATGAGAACAAAAAATTCTTTGTCCTTGATGGAAAGGCTCTGATTTTTTATTACGGTACGCTCTCCGTAATCTTTCCGGATCTGCTTTAGTTCAATCATGTATTCTCCTGTGGTGGAAAAACATCAAAAGGTCCTGATTTTATGAAAAACATTATATATCCGGACAGATTTCTTTTATAAGGCGCATAAATTCCTGTGTCAGGATATCTGTAAATAAATGTGTTGTTTCGATCAGTGTTTGCTGCTGCTTTGTTGACAACTGGGAAAATGCTTTCTTTTCTGCCTCATCCATGGGGTCAATGATAGAGGCGGCAAATTGTCTGCCTTTTTCTGTCAGCATGATTAGTTTTTTTCGTCTGTCTTTCGGGTGGACTGTGCTTTTAATATATCCTTTCTTCGAAAAATTTTTAATTACTGCGTTGACCACCTGTTTGGTGGAATATGTATGGCGTGTAATTGTTTGCTGGGAAATACCTTTCGGATGACGGTAAATCCATAGGAGGATTAACAGTGATTTTCCCTGAAGATATCGCTTCCGGGCATAATCTTCATAAAGAGAAAATTGATGGTCCCGTAAACGGGCATACATACGGTGGTTTTCTATTGTTAAAGTAGAATAATCGGTTTGGGTCATTATTGCGTACCTGAAAGCAAAACAAGATAATATAGTAAAAATATTTTACTATAAGTATAAGGATCATGAAAATATCCGTCAAGGCATATCTAATCTTCTTGACGAATGCGACAGGGGAGATAAGCTGTTTTCAATGAACGGCAAAGAGAAGGATGCATCGATTTGCTGCTGGTATTTTTTTTTCAAATTGCAGCAGGCAAATAAAAAAGCACAGTCTTTATGAAATCAGGACTGCTGCTTTTTTCAATAATAAGAAAGTATAAAAAATTTTGTTCTTTTAGTAGTTAATTTCCTTCCAGCCTGGCGACGCCGAGCGGCGGGGACTGGAGGAAGACGACGTCTTTGTTTCTCTCCTCCAGCCAGCCTGCCTGCCATGCATTCGGGAGGAGGTAGACGGGACGTTCTCTTCTGTCATAAACGACCATGGCGTTGTCGAGACCGATGAGTTCTTCCGGCGGGACATCGCCCTCCGTCCAGCGGGCGCAGGTGTAACTGATCGGTTCCACATTTACCGTGACATTGTATTCCTTTTCCAGACGGTACTTCATGACTTCAAATTGCAGCTGGCCGACAGCGCCGATAATGAAGGATTCCATGATGTAAGGCTGCTTGTAAATCTGGATGGCGCCTTCCTGGGCAAGCTGGCTGACACCGTTGAGGAACTGCTTCCGCTTCATGCTGCTTTCCGGAGAAAGACGGGCAAACAGTTCCGGCGGGAATACGGGGAAGTCGATAAAGGTGACAGGGGATTTTTTTTCACATACCGTATCGCCCACGCCGAGTTCTCCCGTATCGAAGATTCCGATGATATCTCCGGGATAGGCTTTTTCTACAGTCTGCCGCTCTGTGGCGAGAAATTGCTGCGGCTGAGAAAGTCGGAGCATTTTGCCGCTCTGCCGATGGAGTACGGAAGCGCCCTTTTCAAAAATACCGGAACAGATACGCAGGAAAGCAATACGGTCATGGTGTTTGGGATCCATGTTTGCCTGGATTTTGAAAACGAAAGCGGAGAAAGCAGGATCTTCCGGCGCAATGTGTCCTTCCAGCGTTTCTCTTTCTTCCGGCGGCGGAGCAAGTTCCAGATATTTTTCAAGAAAAGTCTGTACGCCGAAGTTTGTCATGGCGGAACCGAAAAAGAGGGGGGTCAGTTCGCCTTTGGATACTTTGTCTTTATCAAAAGGGTCGCCTGCTTCTTCCAGAAGCTCCAGGTCATCTTTGAGGGAACTGAGAACCTCTTCGGAGAGATGGGAAACGATTTCAGGATCGTCTATCCTGCCTGAAATAACTTCCAGCTTTTTTACGCCGTGGGCGTTGTCTTTGACGAAAAGATGGCACAGTTTCTTTTCACGATCGTAGATACCTGTGTAGTCGCCATTAACGCCGATAGGCCAGTTCATAGGGCATGAACGGATACCGAGGACATCTTCAATATCCGCCATCAGGTCGAAAGGATTTTTGCCGAAATGGTCGATTTTATTGACAAAGGTGAAAATGGGAATACCCCGGTCGGAACAAACCTTGAAAAGTTTTTTCGTTTGGGCTTCCACGCCTTTCGCCACGTCGATGACCATGACGGCGCTGTCCACCGCCATGAGCGTACGGTAAGTATCTTCCGAAAAGTCTGCATGCCCCGGGGTATCGAGAATGTTGATGCGCCAGCCGTTGTAATCGAATTGGAGAACGGAGCTGGTGACGGAAATGCCACGTTGTTTTTCTATTTCCATCCAGTCGGATACGGCATAGCGGGATGTTTTCCTTGCTTTGACGGAACCTGCCAGGTGGATCGCGCCGCCGTAGAGCAGGAGCTTTTCCGTGAGTGTCGTTTTGCCGGCGTCAGGATGGGAGATGATGGCGAAGGTACGCCGTCTTTTTATTTCTTCTGAATCAGTCATTTTGCACCTCAACTAACAATACTCGTTTATTATACAGGAAATCGGAGGATAAGGTAAATGTTTTCCTGAACATGGGCAGGATACATTTTGCGGAGTCTCCTTAGACCGTATTTATGGCCGCATCGGATCTTTTATGGCAAAATCGCGCATGAGGGAAATCATGGATTCGTTTGTGAAAAGGAGCGTGAGTTCTTCAGGCGAGGTGATTCTGTCATTTTTTGTTTTCAGATATGTTTCAAAACGGTTTTGCACTTTACGAATGCGGCCGGAAACTTCCGGCATGATGATTTTCTTCCCCGTAATCTGCTCCATGAGGACGCGGATCAGGACGGGACGGAAAAAATATTCCATGAAACATGTCTCAATCCAGTAAGAATGTTTTGTTTTTGCAAAACGCGCCGTTTTTGCCATGAACCGCAGGTAAAGATCGAGTCCGTCATCCACGCCGCTCCAGAAATCGCTGAATGCCGTGTCGTAGCTGCCGTCTTCCTGCTTTTCAATAAATGCAAAGGCATCGGCTTCAATGATTCTGATTTTCTCTTTATTTGGAAATTGAGGCAGTATGTTTCTTTTAAAAAGGGAAATGACATCGCGGTTCATTTCCACGACGGTTACTGATTCCACTTCTTCTTTTTCTGATGCCATGAAGGCGTAGTATCCGAGCCCCAGGCCGTAGGTGATTACTTTTCCTTTTGCTGCTTCAATGTCTTTTTCCATAGAACGGATTTCACTGGGGACGACGCTCATCCACACGCGGTTGTTTTCCAGGATGACAGGGAAGGTCATCCGTTCTTTGAAGAACCCCGCTTCCCCGTAGAGGAAAGGGTTTTCTTTTTTGTAACGGGGGAAGGTCTGGAAAAATTCATAAGGAAGATAATCTGCTGTGGTAAGAGCGATGCAGTTTTCCTTGTCGGAAGAAATATGGATTCGTTCGTAGTACGGATTCTTTTTCACCGTACTTCTGTCTTGGCAGGTGAGCTGCTCCATGACCGTCTCCATCATCAAATCGTATAAACGGCTGGGATCTTTTGCTTCGGTGAGATCTGAGTAAGGGAGGAGGGCCTCTTTGTTTTCATAGAGCGAGGTAACTGCTTCTTCCACGACATCGCCGAAGGCAAGGTCCGTGACACGTGCCATAAAGGTGTCGCGCGGAGATGTTTCCGGGGACATGAGCCAGTCTTCATCCACATTCTGCAGGTACAGGCGGTCTTTTATTTCCGAAAGGATGATGTCGTTTACGGTTTCTGCCAGAAGAAATTTGTGCCACAGTACAGCGGCCGCATTTTTTATAGTTTCGTTCTTGAGTATGTCCATCATATGCTCCTCTTTGTATTCTTTGCCTATTATACAGAGATTTCTGCTTTCCTTCCATGCACAGTTTTTCATGAGGATTTTCTTTGGAAAATATTCTAAAAATATATGTAAAATGCTATAATATCTGCAAAGTCTGTGAAATTCAGCGAAGGGGTGAAGGCATGGCTCGCGTAAAAGGCGCCAAACGATGGAATGAAATATCATCTTCTCAGTGGCTGTCGCTTTTTGCCGACCCTGCAGTTATGTCGGACCTGATGATGACGATTATTTCTTCTCTGTACCATGCGCCTGATTACACAGACAACGCGAAGCATATCGCCGATACTCTTTCTATGGAATACCGCGCGTTGAATGCGGCTGTCGGGTGGGCAGGAAATAAAATCCGTGACCGTTACGAAAGCGGGGCTTTTTTTGAAGAACCGGCGCGGACGGCAGAAAAAAAGAAAGTGCCGCCTGCCATGGAAGCGGAAAAGGAATTTACCCTTACCGCGGAGGAGGCGGTGTGGGGGAAAGCTCTGTCGGAAATGGCGCCGTGGCAGTATATTTTTGACGGGGAAGAAGATGAGTATGGCGCGTATCTTTGGATACTGAAACCGGAGATGGCTGCAGCTTTCCGCGAATTGGAAGAAGCGGAAGTGTCGGCGGAAAATTCTGTCCGTGAAGCCCTGGCATCGGATATTTCTTCTTTCGGTACGGAAGGGAATCTTTTCTCTTCCACCGCTGATGAAACAGTAGAGAAGATACGGAAGGTTCTTGAGGAAAGAAGCCGTTTTTTCCGCAAATCACTTTCCGAAAAAGCGGAATGCTGTGTCTGCGGGATTCACCGCCTGTCTCTTTTGAAAGCGGTGCCTTACGGAGAAGGCGGTATGAAACATAAAGGACTGGTTCTTTGTCCGATTCATGCGGCGCTTTTTGCCGCACATCTTATTTCTTTCAGCGACCGGGGAAAAGTGCTTGTGTCTCCATCGGTGACGGAAGAAGAAAAAGAACAATTTGGTCTTACGAAGGGAATGGACGCGCGGTATACTTTCAGCAGAAGGCGTATGGCGGTCCATCGCAGAATTTTTAATCAGAAGGGACGGAAAGAAAAATGATCTTATCCGGTAAAGAAATCGCCCGCCACATAGGTGAGGAAATCATGATTACGCCTTTTAATCCGAAGCGGCTGAATCCGAACAGCTATAACCTGACACTGGCTGATGAACTCATGGTGTACGACAATTATGAATTGGACATGAAAAAGAAAAATACAGGACATCTTTTAAAGATTCCACAAGAGGGCTATGTGCTGGAGCCAAATAAGCTTTACTTGGGTCGTACCCATGAATATACGAAAACCACTTGTTTTGTCCCGATGCTGGAAGGCCGTTCTTCAGTGGGGCGTCTTGGGCTCTTTATTCACGTTACTGCAGGATTTGGGGATGTCGGATTTTCAGGCTACTGGACACTGGAAATGTTCTGTGTCCAGCCGATCCGTATTTACTCGGGTGTAGAAATCTGCCAGATTTATTTCCATACGGTGTTGGGAGAGGCGGAGAAATATATAAGCGGCAAGTACCAGAATAATCAGGGGATCCAGCCGAGTTTACTTTACAAGGATTTTGAAAAGTAGTATACTATTATTAACTTTACAGCACTTCGAGCGAAGACGCTTGCAGCAGACGTTTGGGTTTCCATGCGCTCAGCTGCTTTTTTTATTCCGGAGAGATAAAGAATAGTTTAGCAAGTCCCGGCGGAATAAAATGGCTACAGATAACGTACACGAAGCTGCCGTATCAAAGAGGAATTTTCCAAGGAGGTCTAAGGCTATGAAAAAAGTAATGAAGAAAATGCTTATCGCAGGAATGGCCTGTGTATGCGGTGCAGCGCTGCTGGCAGGATGCGGCGGTGACAGCGGTTCCAAAAGCGGCGGAGAAAAGCAGTTCCTGAATATCGCGACCGGCGGTACCGCAGGGACGTACTATCCGCTTGGCGGCGCTCTTGCTGAATTACTGAATAACAATATCAAGGGCATGAACGCTTCCGCCCAGTCCACCGGAGCGTCTGTGGCAAATGTGAATATGCTCAAAGATGGTTCTGTCGATCTGGCTTTCATTCAGAATGACATTGCTTACTACGCGGTCAACGGTTCTGAAATGTTCAAGGATAATAAAGTGGCCGGCCTCCGGGGTCTTGCAGCGCTTTATCCGGAAACGATCCAGTTCGTGACCACGGCTGATAAAGGGATCAAATCCATTGCGGATCTGAAAGGCAAGAAAGTTGCCGTTGGTGCGGCAGGCTCCGGTGCGGAAGCAAATGCCCGCCAGATTTTAGCCGCTTACGGTATTACTTATGATGATATTGATGAACGTTTCCTGTCCTTCGGCGAAGCGGCCGATGCGCTTAAAGACGGCAACGTAGATGCAGGCGTCGTTGTAGCGGGATTCCCGACTGCCGCTATTCAGGATCTGGCGGCCAATAAATCTGCGGCTATTATCAATATCGACAGCGATAAAGCAGATGAACTGATGAAGAAATATCCCTACTATACGAAGGTAAGCATTCCGAAAGGCACTTATCCCGGGCAGGAAGAAGATATTCATTCTGTTGCCGTTAAATGTGTTGTCGTTACTACCGACAAGATGGATGACAAACTGGGCGGTGAAGTAGTCAAGGCGATTTATGAACATCTGGACCGCATGAAAGCCGCTCATGCCGTGGGCAAGTATATTACAAAAGATACCGCCCTTGACGGTATGTCCATTCCCATGAATGCGGGCGCCGAACAGTATCTGAAAGCCAAGTAGGGAAATGGCTGAAAGTTCCATAAGACATGGAAAAGAGTGGATGGCGCCGGGGCAGGAAACCGTTGTCATTCACTCCTTGTGTCTGCAGGAAGGATCATTTTATTATCATAAAGGAAAGGAGCGGCTTTTGCCGCATTGCCATGATCAGGAAAAACAAGGGCGGCCGGCTTGAAAACGTTATCGCCTCTGTGGGGATCGTCATTACTGTCTGTATTGCCGTCTTTGGCTACTATATCAGAACGCCGTACCTTTACGGACAGACTTCCGACGGATTTCTTATCCGACAGGAAGTGGAAGCGGGGACGCCGGTGACTTTGGCGTACCGCCATTCCGTACAGAAAACGATGATTTACGAATATCTTGCAGTGAATGAAACGGAAGACGGTCTTATTTTGAAATCGACAAAGTACCAATCCATGGGGGTGGGACTGCCTTTTTCGAAAGAAGACGGTGAATTCCGGCAGGAAGGGGAATGGTTCATCATGGATAAAATGAACCGCCGCTGTCCGGAATTGTCCATCCGGAACGGCGTGACCAATGATGAACACATTATCGTGGGCGATAAAGACTATGCGCTGGCAGAACTCATGCCTCTTGAAAAAGAACTTCATCTCTATGTGGCGCCGTTATGGAAGGCTTACTGGATGAAAAAAGAAATAAGGAGTTGATTATATTGGCCGATTTGGAGAAAAAGGAAAATCCTGCTGTGGAAAAAGGTATGGATGACCATCTGCAGAAGAAACTGAAAGAACTGGATAAAGAATCAAATACGATGGAATACAGCGGCACGTGGGCGAAAGTGATCGCTGTCATCTGTATCTGTTTTTCTCTTTTCCAGATTTATACTGGTTTCTTCGGCGCACTGGACGCTATGATCCAGCGGTGTATCCATCTGTCTTTCGGTATTTCTCTGGTATATCTCTTATGCCCCACTAAACGGGAGTGGATTCGCGGCGGAAGTGTGCATCCTGTCGATTTGGCACTTGCTATCATCGCGGCGATTCCACCGATTTATATTTTGGTGAATTACCAGCAGCTTATTTTGCGGGCAGGAACAGTGACACCTGTGGATACGTTCATGGGAGTGCTGGGGATGCTTATGGTTATCGAGGCGGCGCGACGTATTGTAGGCCTGCCGATTGTTATTGTAGTACTCTGTTTCCTGGCTTACGGTTTCTTCGGCCGTTATATGCCTGGACCTCTGGCACACCGCGGGCTTACCGTGAACCAGATGGTCGGGCACCTCTTCTATACTACGGAAGGTGTTTTCGGTATTCCTATGGGCGTATCGTCCACCTTTATTTTCCTTTTTATCCTTTTTGGGGCGTATCTTGAAAAAACAGGTCTCGGAAAATTCTTTATTGATATCGCCAATGCCATTGCAGGCTGGGCATCGGGCGGTCCTGCCAAAGTGGCGGTTATTTCTTCTGCCCTGCAGGGGACGATTTCCGGCTCATCCGTAGCAAACGTTGTCGGATCCGGTTCTTTTACCATCCCTATGATGAAGAAATTGGGATATCATAAAAACTTTGCGGGAGCAGTAGAAGCGGCAGCCTCTACCGGCGGACAGCTCATGCCTCCGGTCATGGGCGCGGCGGCGTTTCTCATGGCGGAATTTGTCGGCATTCCTTACATGGAAGTCGTGAAAGCGGCTATCGTGCCTGCGGTACTTTACTTTCTCGGCGTATTTTTGGGCGTTCATTTTGAAGCGAAGAAAAATAAGCTGAAAGGGACGCCGAGAAATGAACTTCCGCCATGGGTTAAGATCATGAAAGAAGAGGGGCATCTGGCAATTCCGCTGATTGCGATTATCGGGCTGCTTGCTTCCGGGTACACCCCGATGAAGGCGGCACTGGCAGGGATCATTATTTCCATTGCCACCGCCATGCTCCGCGCGAATACACGGATGGATTTCAATGATATTATTGACGGTCTGGTTAAAGGCGCCCGCGGCGCTTTGGGGGTGCTCATCGCCTGTGCGTCCGCCGGTATGATCATCGGTATCGTGACGAAAACGGGAGTGGGGCTGAAGCTGGCGTCTGCTCTTGTCGATGTGGCGGCAGGAAACTTTATGCTTCTTCTGTTCTGCACTATGATTACATCCCTCATTCTCGGCATGGGCGTGCCTACGACGGCAAACTATGTCATTACATCCACTATTGCGGCACCGGCCCTTATCCAGCTTGGCGTGCCGATTTTGGCGGCGCATATGTTCGTTTTCTATTTCGGCATCATTGCCGATATTACTCCGCCTGTGGCGCTGGCGGCTTATGCAGGAAGCGCTATTTCCGGCGGTGATCCGCTGAAGACAGGGGTAAACGCTTCGAAGCTGGGCATTGCGGCTTTCATTATTCCTTACGTCTTCGTTTTGTCACCGCAGATTTTAGGGATTGAGGCTTCCGCCGGCAGCATTATTTTGACCACCTGTACGGCACTTATCGGTATGGCGGGAGTTTCGGCGGCGATGATCGGATACCTTGCGGCAAAGACGAATATGTTTGAGAGGCTCCTGCTCCTTGCCGGCGGCCTTATGCTCATTGATCCCCGTCTCATGACAGATGCGGCAGGCATCGGCATTCTTGCCTTTGTCCTCTTTATGCAGTTTCTGAGAAGAAAGAAAGCGGATGGATAATTTCCTACGGTTCAATCACTCCACGCAAAAACCCGCAGTATGTATTGCAGGTTTTTGTGTACCTTATTTAAGAGGAAGAGATTCTTCTCCCATAAGAATCCTTTCCATATCCTCATCTGCCGACTCCGCCCACGGCAGCCGAAGCTTCGGCTGAATTCCCTCAAGAAGGTGGGGAAAGAGCGAATTGTCTTCCTTGATTTTTTCAGGAACGAAAACGGAAAGGCGGTCAGACAGGATTTCCAGATCAATAGGGAAGGACGGCCCCTTTTCACCGTCTACATTTGTTATGAGTTCTTCTTCATTGCTGATGGAAATATGGGCTTTTTTTACACCGACCACAGTCAATATTTCCGGCCCCAGCTGGAGGCCTGTGAGAAGTTTCGGAGCTTCACGGATGGTGCGGAGCCATTGGAAATTATGGAAAAGAGCCAGTTTGATGACGCCTTTGTTCCTTTCTTCCGGCGGGACAAGGTTGCGGAAGCTGCCTGCCGAATCGGTGAGCATGGCTGCCACCAAAGGGGAGGAAATATGAATATCCGTCCCGTTTTCTTCCCGGATGTGGAAATGGTAAGAATGCTGTTTAGGAAGAGCCTGAAACCCTTTCATAAAGTACGCAAGAGAGCCGAAAAGCGTTTTTTCCTTAATTGTCACTTCGCTGACCGCTTCCGGAATGAGTCCTGCGGCAACGATATTGATGAAGTAGCGGTCATTGATTTTCCCTACATCGATAGTGGTGCGTTTTGCCTGCTCCAGCATCCGTATAGCGCCCTGGGGCGAACGGGGGATATGAAGCGCCCGTGCCAGATCATTCACCGTTCCGAAAGGAATAAAACCGAAGCATGAATCGCTGCGGACAGGAACCATGCCGTTAATGACTTCATTAATCGTACCGTCGCCGCCCATGCAGATGATGTCTTTATTCTTTTCCGCGGCGCGGCGGGCGAAATCTTTCGCATCTCCCGCTTTTTGCGTCAGCTTGATGGAAACGTCGTCATACCGTTTGGAAAGAACAGAAGATAAAAGCGGAATGTACTTCGGCGCCCGTTCCCGTCCCGAGGTGGGATTTACAATGACCAGACAGCGTTTTACGTTTTCCAAAACCAGGTCCTCCTCCTGCAATTTTATTTCTTTACTATTATAGCAGATATAGCAGAAATGTATTTATGGAAAGAGGTGTAAAGGGGTCTTCTTAAAGAAATATTTTCTAAGAGTGTGTCACAAATGTTTGATTATTCCAGAGATCCGTGCTGAGATAAATGCATAGGGTTCTTGAGGTATGTTGTAAGTTGTAGTATAATATAACCTGCAATTTGTGTACGGTAAATAAAAGGACGGACCCTTTTACCGGTATAAGGAGGAATATTTTTTATGAACGTAAAAGCAGAAGCACTGGATCAGCACAAGGTACAGCTTACCATTGATGTACCGGCTGAAGTTGTGGTCAAGGGGTTTAAGCAGGCAGTAGCCCGTATCGCCAACCAGGTGAAGATTCCCGGGTTCCGTAAAGGCAAGGCGCCCCGCCGCATTATCGAGATGCATTTCGGCAAAGAAGCTGTTGCCGGAGAAGCGCAGGATATTGTTATCAACCAGGCTTTGAATGACGCGATTATGCAGGAAAAGCTCATTGCTGTCACCACTCCCGAAGTAAAACAGGAACGTTTTTCTGAAACGGAAGGTGCTGCGTTCACCGCTACTTTTGTTAAACAGCCGAAAGTAAAGCTTGGCGAATATAAAGGACTTTCCGCCAAACATGTGAAACCGAAGATTTCCGATGACCAGGTTATGGCACAGATCCGGCAGGCTGCAGAGCAGAATGCGAGAATGGAAAAGGCGGAAGAAGGTACTGTCCTTAAAAAAGGCGACATCGCCGTTATCGATTTCAAAGGTACCGTTGACGGGAAAGCTTTTGAAGGCGGTGAAGGGAAAACTTATCCGCTGGAAATCGGCTCAAAGAGCTTTATCCCGGGGTTTGAAGACCAGCTTGAAGGCCACAAGGCGGGCGATGACGTAACAGTTTCCGTATCTTTCCCGAAAGACTATTTTGTGGATACTCTTGCCGGCAAAGAGGCGGAATTTGCTGTACATATCAATGATGTGAAGCATAAAGTAATTCCCGTTATTGATGATGCTTTTGCCAAATCCGTAAGCCGTCATGAAACACTGGATGAACTGAAGGAAAGCCTGAAACAGCAGATGCAGCTTCGGGCATTCCAGCAGGCGGAAGAAGCTTACCACCAGTCCCTGATTAATCAGGCGGTGGCAAATTCCAAAGTGGATATTCCGCAGGAAATGGTCGATCAGCGCATTGATGAAATCGAACAGGAAGTTAAACTGAATATGGAAGCCCAGGGCATGGACTTTGATAAGTATCTTTCCAACATGGGCAAGTCGGAGGAAGAATTCCGTCAGAGCTACAATAAGACTGCTGAGCAGCAGGTACGCGAAGGCTTGGTGCTTGCGGAAATCGCTAATGTTGAAAAACTGGAAGCGACCAATCAGGATCTGAATATGGAAGTTTACAGCATGGCGCGCCAGTTTAATGCGGAACCGAAAGATGTCATCAAAATCATCAGAGATGAAAACCGCGCGGGGATGCTTTACAATTCCGTACTCCGCAAGAAAGCGGCTGCTTTCATTTACGGCGCGGCGGTAAAGGAAGAAAGTAAAAAAGAAGAAACAGCCAAGAAGACAGAAGCTCCGGCAAAAGAAAAGAAAGAATCTCCGCTGGCTGCAAAGACAGTCAAAGAACTGAAAGCTTACGCTGAAGAAAAGGGTATTGCCCTTGACTCCCGCGCAAAGAAAGCGGACATCATCGCTACGATCGAAGCGGCTGAAAGAAAGTAATCCGTTCAACTTCATACAATGAATTTTATTTCATAACCTAAAGAGGCGCAGGCATGTTCCGCGTCTCTTTGTTGATGTATGAAAAAGAAATATAGAATTTTATCGTTATAAATTGTAAGATTGTGGTACAATTAGAAAGTACAAATAGTATTTATGAGAAAGGATGTTTATCTATGCCTTATGTGCCGATTGTTGTGGAACAGACCTCTCATGGGGAACGTTCCTATGATATTTATTCCCGTCTTTTAAAAGACCGTATCGTATTTCTTGACGGCCCCATTGATGATCATACCGCCAACGTGATTATTGCCCAATTTCTCTTTCTGGAAGCGGAAGACCCCGACAAAGATATCCATTTTTACATCAACAGCCCCGGCGGCGTTGTGACGGCAGGCATGGCGATTTATGATACGATGCAGTATATCCGCCCTGATGTGTCTACCATCTGTATTGGTTCCTGCGCCTCCATGGCGGCCGTACTTCTGACAGCCGGCGAAAAAGGGAAACGCTACGCCCTGCCTCATGCCAGCGTTATGATCCATCAGCCCCTCGGCGGTGCGCAGGGACAGGCGACAGATATTGCAATCCATGCCAAAGAAATTATCCGTCTCCGCAGCGAGCTCAATGGAATCATCGCGGCCCACAGCGGACAGACGCTGAAAACTGTCATGAAAGACACCGAAAGGGATAATTTTATGACTGCTGACGCCGCTTTGAAATATGGGCTCATTGATAAGATCCTTACCAGAAATGAACTGGCCGAGTTAAATGGGAAATCTGAATTAAGCAAGAAATAAGGAGGCTCTGTGGCTAATAAAAATGAACAACCGCCGGTATGCAATTTCTGCGGACGGTCGGGAGACGAAGTCGAAAGACTGATTGCGGGACCGGGCGTCTTTATCTGCAATGAATGCATTGAAGTCTGCCGGAACATATTGGAAGAAGAAATGAAAACTTCGAAGAAGAAGAAGGGGCTTCCCGATTTTGAACTTCCGACACCTGAAAAAATCAAAGAATACATGGATCAGTACGTTATCGAGCAGGATGATGCAAAAGTTGCCCTTGCCGTAGCCGTGTACAACCATTATAAACGTATCCGCTATGAAAAAGACGATGACGGTGTGGAACTGCAAAAGTCAAATATCATCATGCTGGGACCCACAGGGAGCGGAAAAACTCTTCTTGCCCAGACGTTGGCGAGGTTTTTGAATGTTCCTTTTGCTATTTCCGATGCGACTACCTTAACAGAAGCGGGCTATGTGGGGGAAGACGTGGAAAATATCCTGCTCCGTCTTATCCAGGCAGCGGATTACGACCTTGAAAGAGCGCAGCGGGGCATTGTCTACATTGATGAAATTGATAAAATCGCAAAAAAATCGGAGAATCCGTCTATTACAAGGGATGTTTCAGGGGAAGGCGTACAGCAGGCCCTGCTGAAAATCCTTGAAGGGACCGTAGCCAGTGTTCCGCCGCAGGGCGGACGCAAGCATCCTAACCAGGAGATGATCCAGCTGGATACGTCAAATATCCTCTTCATCTGCGGCGGAGCTTTTGCCGGCATAGATAAAGTCATCGCCCGCAGAACGACCAGGAGCACGATGGGATTTGGCGCGGATATCAAGAAAGCCGATGAGAAAGACATTGCGGAAGTTCTTCAAAACGTAGAACCTGAAGATCTCCTGAAATTCGGACTTATTCCGGAATTTATCGGCAGACTTCCTGTCATCGTAGCTCTCCACCCGCTGAAAGAAGAAGCGCTTATCAGAATCCTGTCGGAACCGAAAAACGCTCTTATCCGACAGTACCAGAAACTTCTCGGCATGGACAATGTGGAGCTTGTTTTTGAGGAGAAAGCAGTTCGTGCCATTGCGAAGAAAGCCATCGAAAGGAATACGGGTGCCCGCGGACTCCGTGCGATTATTGAAAAGATCATGACAAAAGTGATGTATGAGATTCCCGGAATGAAAGATGTGGTGCGCTGTACCGTTACGGAAGATACCGTTCTCAAAGGCGAACCGCCCCTGCTGGAAAGAAAAAAGAAATGAAATTATAATAAATTGTAATAATATAAATGCGTTCTGCCGTAAGACAGGGCGTATTTTTTTGCCTAAATGAGCAGAAAGTTAGTTTTCTTTTTAGAAGTCCTGTTTGGCGCAGTGTTTTTTATGTAGGAGACGTGTTTTTTGCTTTCCTGCGTGTCGTAAGTATGACGGATGCTTTATCATCGCTCCGAAAGAAAACCTTTATCGAAAAATACGAAATTTTCCACCATACATGGGAATTGACTTGGTTATTTAGTTATGGTATATTACTATAACTGATTAAGAAAGAGGAGAAAAATGGCTCAAAAGCAAGAGTTTACTAAAATTAAATACTCGAATCTTACTAAGCTATATTCGTTGGCCAATGGGTTTAAATTAGCTTTTGAAGATTTGTATAAGCAAACTAGAGCGAGTATAGGGATTATTCAATATGCAGATACAATCTCTGTTGCAGCTGTAAACGGGTTCTTTGCATTGGAGTTATATCTAAAACTAATCTATGCCTTTGATTACTGGGAAAATACACAACGATGCAATAAAAATCCTCTTGACGAAACGCAATATCCCAAAGGCCATGAACTACAGGAGTTATTTAATGCTTTGGGAAAAAACTCGAAAAACATTATATATAGTAATAGTAAAGGAAAGATTTCTAAATTGAGTAACGGCGAGGTTGATAGTTTCTTCCAAAGCTATAGCAAAGACTTTGCAAAGTGGCGATATTACTTTGAGAGCAGTGGAGGCATGAAAGGTAATTTTCACGAATTAACTATAATTTTAAATGCTGTTTATGATCTCTGTCATGAATATACCCAATATAAAATGTATATGCCGGAAAAATGGATAAAAAATGATACGAACCATTCGGTTACTATATACCAGAAAAAAGTTTCTTCTTATGAAGAATTCAACAATTTAAAAAGCAAGGAACTAGAGGATTTAATTAAGAAAGAGAGTTTCTAAAAGTTTGTGTAAATCTCCATACTATGTAATGATCATTACATAGTATGGAGATTTTTTGACAAAGAAAGATGAAAGTTCGTAAAAAACGGCAATGGGAAAATGATGAAAGATTATCTTGCTGAGAATGACATCTTTATCGGGAACGATTATGATGACAATTCCTTCATGGTGACAGGATGTTTGTTTTACTGGAAAAACTTAATCAGGAACTTAAAGAGTAGCTTGGTAGCTTGCATCTTTTAACAGATTTTATATCGGCTTTTGATATTTACATAAAATTTGAAGCTCTCTCAATTTTCCACAGCAATTAATTGGATATAGTCATTTTGTTGAAAAATCTGCTTTTTTATCGGCTGTGTGGTAAAATATAAAGGAGTGTTGATTCTTTACAAAGACACTGAATTATAAGATAAGAGGAATTTTTATGAACGAGAATACAGATATAGGAGATGCAGCCGTTTTGACACTGCCTGTCGTGGCTCTTCGCGATATCATTGTTTTTCCCCATATGACAGTGAACCTGGATATCGGGAGAAAAGAATCTATTGAAGCCGTCCGCGCCGCAGGCCGCAGCGACCGGTATCTTGCTATGATCATGCAGCGTGATGGAAAAGTGGAAGTACCGCAGGAAGAGGATCTCTACTTCTTTGGCACCGTTGTAAAAGTAAAACAAATGCTCCAGCTGCCCGGCGGCCTCATCCGCATACAGGCGGAAGGAATTTCCCGCGTTCGTGTTCATAGCGTTGAACGAAAAGAAAACTGCTTGGTGTCCCAGTTGGAGGATGTGCCGGAAATCGAGCCGTCGGACGCGCTTCGTGGGGAAGCATACAGAAGGGCCCTTTTGAAATCCTTCTTTGAATGGATTCACAATGTCCAGCAGAATCTTTCGGATGAGCAGATGGAGCAGCTGAAAGCTTCCGACACGCCGGGATACACCGCTGATTTCATTTCTACACAGATGCCTATCAGCCCTGCAAGACGGCAGGCTGTTCTGGAAGAAAACGACGTTATGGAAAGGCTTGTTCTTATTCGCCGGTTTCTTGATGAAGAAATACAAATTGGCCGTCTGGAGGCGGAAATAAACGGGGAAGTGCGGAGCCGTATGGAAAAGGAGCAGCGCGATTACTACCTCCGTCAGAAAATAAAGAGCATCCACGACCGCCTCGGCGACGAGATTTCCCAAGATGCGGAAGCGGAAGAATACAGGCAGAAACTCGAAAAAAGCGGAATTCCCGATGAATATAAAAAGAAACTGGAAAAAGAAATCGCCCATTTAGCTACCATGCCGCCCATGATGGCAGAAACTACCGTGGCGAGAAACTATCTGGAATGGATATTTTCCCTGCCGTGGAAAGAAGAAAGCAAAGACCTTCTCGATTTGAAAAAAGCAGCGAAACTTTTGGATGAAGACCATTACGGCCTTGCAAAAATTAAAGAACGTATCCTTGAGTACCTTGCTGTCCGCATCCTTGCTCCGGAAGCAAAGGCGCCTATTATCTGCTTTGTGGGACCGCCCGGTGTCGGTAAGACCAGCTTTGCCCGCTCTATTGCCCGTGCGCTGGACAAAAAATTCGCCCGTATTTCTCTGGGCGGTATCCATGATGAAGCTGAAATCCGCGGGCACCGCCGCACCTACATCGGTTCCATGCCGGGGCGCTTCATCGAAGCCATTGCCCATGCAAAAACAAAAAACCCCCTTCTTCTTCTGGATGAAATCGATAAAGTGGGCTCCGATTTTCGCGGCGATCCCGCTTCGGCGCTCTTGGAAGCGCTCGATCCGGAACAAAACAAGGCTTTCCACGATAATTACATTGATATCCCCTTCGATTTGTCAAAAGTGTTTTTCGTGGCCACGGCGAACACCGTTTCCACCATTCCGGCGGCACTCCTTGACCGTATGGAACTCATCGAGCTCTCGGGATATACGGAAGAAGAAAAAGTACAGATTGCAAAAAAATACCTCATACCGCGGCAGCGTGAAAGAAACGGGCTGAAAACCGCAGATCTTCATTTTACGGATGCCCTCCTGCGGAAAATCATCAGAAGTTATACCCGGGAAGCCGGCGTCCGTGAACTGGAACGGACCATCGGCGCCCTCTGCCGCAAGGTGGGAAAGAAAATCGTTCTTGCCGATAAAACGATTCCCCCGCTTTCTGCCAGGACACTGGAGGAATATTTGGGACCTGTAAAATTCCTGCCCCTTGCCGAAGAACATGAGTCGCAGGTAGGACGTGTCAACGGTCTTGCATGGACAGCGGCAGGCGGTGAAGTTCTCGACACCGAAGCAATCACCATCAAAGGAAAGGGGAATCTGATCCTTACGGGCCAATTGGGCGATGTCATGAAAGAATCGGCAGAAACCGCATATACTTATATCCGCAGCCGTGCTAAAGAATTAGGGCTTGTGGAAAATTTCTATGAAACGCTGGATACCCATATCCATCTTCCCGAAGGTGCCGTGCCGAAAGACGGACCTTCCGCGGGGATCACCATGGCCACTGCGATGGCATCCGCCTACACCGGACGGAAAGTCAGAGGCGATACCGCCATGACAGGCGAAATTACCCTCACCGGAGAAGTTCTTCCCATCGGCGGCGTGAAAGAGAAAGTTCTTGCCGCCAGCCAATTCGGGATCAGGCAGATCCTGCTTCCTGAAAAGAATAAAAGAGATATGGAAGAAATACCGCAGTCCGTAAGAAAAAAATTGGAATTTATCTACGTGAAAAATGTGGATGATGTCTTGGCGCATGCCTTGATGAAATAGAGGAACGGACATGGCTGAAATCAAAGACAAGAAAAAGTTTCACATCTTCTCCGCTGCCTATATAGGGTCAACGGTGAAGACAGGGGAATATGGCGGAAAAAAAGAAATCGCTTTTATCGGGCGGTCAAATGTGGGAAAATCTTCTCTCATCAACTCTTTAAGTGGTATGAGAAAGCTTGCCTACGTCAGCCGTGAACCGGGAAAAACGAGAACCATCAACTACTACGCTGTACAATCCAGAAGAGATACAGGCAGTGGAGAAGAACGGCAGGAGTGGTACCTTGTCGACCTGCCCGGTTACGGTTTTGCGAAAACAAGCCAGGCGAATCGTGATTCCTGGAGCGGTTTTATTGACGAATACATCAGGCATTCAGAGAACCTCGTTATGGTAGGGCTTCTTGTGGATTTGAGGCATCCCGGCCTTCCCATCGATCTGAAAGCTTACGAATGGCTGAAAAAAATTGCGCCGGGGCTCCAAATCATCGGGACAAAAGCCGATAAAACAGGGAAAAATGAAATGAACAAAAATCTCCGCATATTGGAGAAAACATTTCCCGCGGACACAGCCCCCCTTGCCTACTCATCACTGTCCGGCGCGGGGCGGGATAAGCTCCTGGCACACATTGAAGAAAAAATCTGCAGGTGACCTATGAAAAAAATTATTTTTGCGGCGCTCTGGTTCTTTTCTTTCAGTCTGACAGCTGCCGCCTACAATACCTATGCGCCGAACTCCTGGGATACTGTAAAAAAAGAGGCCTGGGACTATCAGGCTGTTTACGACCTTTGTGAAAAAGGTTGCGCACCGGGCTATGATGTAAACTTTTTCAATCGTGGAAGCCTTACAAGGTATGAACTTGCTTCCGTTCTGAAAGACATTCTCGAAGCAGAGAAAAGGGGCAGTACCCTTACAGACGAAGAGAGGAAGAAACTTGCCCGTCTGAAAAAAGAATATATCCGTGAACTGGATGCGCTCGGGTACAGTGATGAAAAAGAAAAGAAAGAGCCCGTTATTGAAATCAGGGGTGATGCCAGAGTTCGCTGGACAAAAGGCGAAGAGAACGACGCCCGTATCCGTACAGGGGCAAAATGGAATATAGGGAACTCCACCTATATTCAGGGACAGGGAAGTGTTAACTCATAAGAGAAAAACGACAGCGGTGGAATGCCGCTGTTTTTTCGTGTCTTTGGCTGTCAGCCATTAGTATAAGCTGTGAGCTGGAAAGCTATAAGCCTGGGGACTGGAGGGGAGAAACCGGAAGATATAAGCTTGTCTGCTAAGCGTCATCTTGAGCCGTCCGAAAGATCTGCGGTCGTGGTGAGGGAATCGGTGAGTGTGTAAGAAAAAAGTCTGTAAATATGAATCGGTAAGACTCCATCAGAGTCATAGATTCTTCACTCCATGTCACATATTCATTTTCCGTCTTTTCCACAAGGCATTCTTGCCTCCGTTCAGAATGACAATTGGAGGAAAAGGCATCATAATGAGGTGAACGTTAAGCGTCATCCGAAAGCGAATGTGAAGGATCTATGACCATGGTGAGGAAAGCGGTAAGCTGTCATCGAAAGTAATAGATTCTTCACTCTGTGCCACTGTCCCATTTTCCGTTTTTCTCACAAAGCATTCTTGCCCCGTTCAGAATGACAGCGGACGGTAAGGTGTCATCCTGAACGAATGTGAAGGATCTGCTGCCGTGATGAGAGAGACGGAAATCAGGTTCTCTCTTATCATTTGATTCACTATGATATGCGAGTATCCTCCGCCACTGACGTGGTTTCCTCCTTTACAAGCAAGGAAACGTCTTGTCTGCCATATTTAAAAGTATTTAACACGAATCGGTGTTTAGAAAAAGAGGTTCTAAGAGGAAGAATAGGGAAATAAAAAAGCTCTGTTGTTTGACAGGGGGCTTTCGATGTATCACCGTACATTTTGTGGCGGAATCTTTATACCTATTTGCCAATAGCCGCTTTCCGCTATTTATTCACCGCTTCGTTCAGCTTTTCGAAGTAGAAGTGCATATTGGCTGTGAGGTCGTCGCTTTCTGTGAGAAGGGCGCCGCCTACGAGGAAGATGGCATCCGGACCGTAGACTTGTACCATTTTTTTAAAAAGCTGCCATTTCATGCCGCCGCTGGGAACAGGGAAGATAGAGCGGAGCCCGCCCATTTCTGTTTCCGTACCGTCGCAGATTTTCCGGCATACTTCTTCGGTGAAAGGAAAGCGTCCGCCGAAGCTGGTGAATATGGCGGCATCGGCGCCTGCCAGGCGGCTGAACTGGCCGTAGCAGCAGAAGGGGGAAATGCCGGAATCCGCACTGAGGACAAGAGGGCCGGAGAAACAGGGGTGGAGGAAGATGGGCAGATGGAAGTCGGGAGCGGAGGAGAGTTCTCTGATGATGGAGAGCCCCAAAAGCCCCGGAGCTGCCATGATGCCGCCGGCGCCTAATTCCTGCGCGGTCATGGCACGTTCAAGAAATTCCATGCTGTCTGCGGTACAGTTCGCAATGTAAAGGGAGCGGCCTCCTGTTTTTGCATTGGCGTTATTCACGCTGTCTACGCAGGCTTTTACTCTGTCTTTGAAAGGAGCGTAGGATTGATTGAAGAGGCTGTGGTCGTCTTTAATGAGCGGACAGCCGCCAAGGGCAAGTTTATAGGCGGTTTCTCCGAAGTCTTTTGCACTTCTTCCGAGAGGTTTCAGTGCCGACATGAGAATGGGGCCTTTTTCAATACCGCAAAGCTCACGGATACCCTGCCGCCCGAATTTCGGACCGGGATAGTGGCGGTACATGCTGTCGGGAAGCTCAAAGGACATAAGGCGGATGCCCGGCTGGAGGCTTGTATTTCCGAAGAGCATGTTCATGAGTTCTGTCATTTCTCCTTCGACGGTGTCGGGACTGTAGGAGATGATGGCGTAGTAGGAGCCGGGGTCCGCTTTTTTCAGGTCTTCAATCTGGCCGATGACGGAGTCTTCAATCCAGGTGTTTACAAAGAGTTCGTCAGGGCATTCTACAGTTTGTTCCACAGCGATGCCGCGGGCGATTTTTTTCGCTTCGGCATAGTCGTCTGCCGCGATTCGATAGGTGGCGGTAAAGCGGGAGGAATGTCTCAATGCGTCATTTAATTCGTTAAAGAGTTCACTTTCAAAAAAAGGGTTTGATGCCATTCAATATACCTGCTTTCCTTAGTTCTTTTTGATTTCGCGGGATACTTCCGGGCGGCTTTTCTTAATTTTCTCTGTGCTTCCTGTGTCACCGGAGAGCCAGTAGAGGGGCCTGTTTTTTGATTCTTCATAAATGCGTCCTATATATTCGCCGATGATGCCGAGGCCTACAAGGTTGACGGCGCCAAAGAAAGAAACGAGGATGGTGAGGGTTGTCCAACCGGGAACGACGGCGCCTGTGAGGTAGGCGTAAAGAACATGAAGTATCAGGATGATGCCTGCGATACCTGCAAAGATGCCTGCGTAAAAAGCGGCACGAAGGGGGGTGGTAGAGTTGGTGAGGATACCGTCCACGGCAAAGTGGAGCATTTTCCTCATGTTAAATTTGGATACGCCTGCATGCCTTGCCGGCGCCTCAAATTTGACGCTGGCGGTTTTAAATCCAAGCCCGCCCACGATGCCGCGGATGAAGCGGCTGTGTTCACGGAACTTAAGGAAAACGTCCAGTGCTTTTCTGTCCATGAGACGGAAGTCGGAACCTCCTGGAAGGACAGGGGTCTTTGAAATGGAATTGATCATGGTGTAGTATCCCGCAGAGGTGATTTTCTTTATGGGTCCTGCGTCTTCAGTGGCGGTACGCACGGTCTGGACGATGTCATATCCTTCTTTCCATTTTCCGATGAGTGTGGGGATAAGGGCGGGAGGATGCTGCATATCGCCGTCCATGGTGATGACAGCGTCGCCGCGGGCGAAGTCCATGCCGCAGGTAATGGCTATTTGGTGCCCAAAGTTGCGTGCAAAGGTAAGCGCCCGTACATGAGGGTCTTTTTCCGCAAGACCGCAGATAAGTTCATTGGTACGGTCGTGAGAGCCGTCGTCCACATAAATCAGTTCATAGGCCATACCCGTTTCTTCCATGACACGGGTGACGGCATCGTGAAAAAAAATGACATTGTCTTCCTCGTTGTACACCGGGGTGACGATAGAAATCATAGGATAACTCCTTTTACATACAATACAGATGGTACTATTATAGCACAGCATGCTTTTTGAAGAGGCGGAAGTCTCCGCAGCACTTTTTGACTTGGCATGTATGTTCCGGGCGCGGCAGATGAATAAAGGAGCGGCGTCCCCTTGTGGCTATAGAATAGAATGCAGATTTCTGCTGATATATTTTCCTTGAAAAAATGTAAATGACAATTTTTGCTTAAGGGAAACAAAAAAGAACATGCCGATCGGGGCATGTCCAGGTATTTCATGAAATATTTTTATTGCGGGAGCAATCAGTTTCTTGCGTGGCCGGAATTAACGATAGCGATTCTATAGTCGCGGCCGCTTTGGGTATTTACGTCAGAAGCGCTTACATTATAGGTTTTTTCTTTGATTTGCGGGGCTTCCTCCGGCTTTGCCGCTGTTTCGTCATAGACGGGATGTCCGTATTTGTCCTGGTTGGCGAGGGCGATGCGGTAGTCGCGATGGTCAGCGTGGGCGATGCCTGCAATGGTGAGTGCCGCTGCGGACAGAAAAGCGATTTTTACCAATGTTTTCATAAATAGCCTCCTTATTTTATAACCGGGAATTTCATCCCATAATTTGTACCTTAATTATATAATAGTTCTCCCGTTTGTGTCACGTGCGAATAAATGTGTATATTAAAACCCCCCTTCTGGGGAAGAAGGGGGGAGGGTATGGGAGTACCCTTTTTAGAGAGAGGTGAATCATAAAATAAAATCAATAATGGAGTAAAGTATGAAAAATAATGGAGTAAAGAATGAACATAAAATCAATACGTGTAGAAGAACGGATCAGCTATGGCTTTTCCCATCACTGCACTTCATGATCTTTGTGATGCCAGCCATGTTTGGGAGTATATTTCTCATGTCTGGATACATCGCTGTCATGTTTCTTGAGCAGATAGGGACAGCTATCATCTGTACGGCTCTCATGTTTCGACACCTTTTTGCCATGTCCGGCCGGCGGGAAGCGGTTATTATCGGGGTCTTTCATCGGCTTCCATCCGTCCTTTCCATGCCTTTCCCGAGATTCGGGGCTGTCATTGCAGAGCCGCCATTCTTCTTCTGCATCACCTCCTTTCATGGGTTGATGATCAGACTTCTTTATACAGGGAGACTCTTGCTTTTGGGAAAAGATCTTCCTTTCCGGGACAGCAGATGCCCCTGATTGGAACAGAGAGAGTCGGTAATCCCGCATTTGCGGTGGTTCTTCCGCCGCAGCTGTGTTGCCGAAGAGGGAAAAGGCTCCGGTAGAAATTGTAAGCCCGATCACGAAAAGAATTGCATGGTTTTTGATAGTTCTCATTTAAGGTTTTTCCTCATTTCTGTACGGCCGGAGGGATGTTGCCTTCCACTGGTGGTACTTTTGACTGAGTATCCGGCATGTCCTTTTTGTTATTTTCCGGAGTTTTCTTCGTAGAGTCTTTTTTTGGCATCTGTTTTTCTTTTGATTTTTCTTTCGACGTATTATCCGGGGCTGGATTTTTCTTTTCATCCGCTTTATCTTGCTTATCAGGCGTTTCTTCTTTGATAATCCGGATATCTTGGACATCTTTTCCCGGCTGATTCGTTTGTTTGTCTGTATCCTGCCGGATGCCGTTTTTCTGCTGGGGCAGGTCAAGGAAAAAAGCCTGTGAAGGATGTATCATCAGGAATGTGGCACCGATTGAGAGACAGGAAGCCACGATAAGCGCTGCTTTTGTATGTTTTTTCATAATTTAGAATTCTCCTTTGCAACAATATTTATGAATGGAATAGCTATATATAAAATCAGCCCGGGCCAGACATTTCCGGAAATGCCCGATATCCGGGCAGATGAGCCGATTTTATCCTTCCATGGGAAGGTACTTTTTGCTGCTCTGTTTTTAGGGGCGCCTGTCTGGAGGCGATATTCTTTCATGATGTTCTGTCTTTCCGGGAGGCAGGGAACGATTTCCTCCGGGGGGAGGCGTCTTTCCCTTATTTTCCAAATGCTCGGAAATCTGCCCTCGGTTATCCCATGTCCACTGGCGGTAAGCCGCGATATCATTGATAATGAAAGATACAATGGTCACCATGAGTGAAAGGACTGCCAGGACTATGGATACGACTATCTTATTCATTGTATTTACCATCCTTTTCTGAATCGTCTGCCTGCGGCATAGAACCGGACGGAGAATCTTGCTTTCTGTTCAGCTTCTTGCTTTTATGAAACTTTCTGCCCAACGTCCCCATGAAGAAGATGGAAAGACTGGCAAAACATCCGGTTGCCCCCAGACCGACCATGGTCAGCGGGTGGAGTCCCGGTAAGGGATCCGCATCCATAATGGGAGTAAAATGCATAGATAATAGATAAATGGTAAGCAGCGTGGCCGCGAAAAGGAATATGGACAGAACCGTACAAAGGGTAAAAAATGCTTTGGCAAGGACAGATGCTGTTGCACTGGCAGCGTCCGGAATGTGAGGGCTGACTTCATTCCATGTCTGCTGCATCTTTTGCTGTGCTTTGTCGGCCAGGTATTCTGCATTGTCAGAAATTTTTTCCATTTTCGTTTTTTCGCTGACGATGCCTTCGGATTGGTAAGATGCATAAATATCTTCCGGGTGCCCCAGTTCTGCTGCAATCTGCGCATCAGACAGACCCCGTTCTCTGGCTTCTGTGAAATGGGCTTTGTAATCGGATAGAATTTCTTCCACATCCTCTGGTTTTACCTTACGGAAGTAGTACCGCAGAAGATCTAAAAACTCTCTCTCATTCATTAGGTTCTCCTCCTTCGGTGAGAAGCATATCGACTGCTTTTGTAAAATCAGACCACTCTCTTACCGATTCGATATATTCAGTACGGCCGGCCTCGGTAATTTTATAATACTTTCTCGGCGGTCCGTTATGAGATTCGGCCAGGTAGGTATCTACAAGGCCGTCTTTTTTAAAACGGTTCAGCAAAGGGTAGATAGTTCCTTCTGACATTTCTATATATTTGGAAATCTCGCTGACGAGTTCATATCCATAGAAATCCCTCCTACGCAGCATGGACAAAACAACGATTTCCATGACGCCCTTTTTCAGCTGAATATTCATAGTCCTTCCTTTCAGATGGAAATATATTAGTAACACATTTCCGGAAGAATTAACTTCGGGTTATGAATACTATAACACACGATACTCTGTAATGCAAGGTACTGAATGATATTGAATATGAAAAACGAAGACAGAATCTAAGAAAACTAAAAAATATAAGGGGTTTACTCTGCGGTTGAAAGGAGGTTTTTCGAATGCAAGGAAAGAATAGATTATTAACGGAACTTGTGAGGAAATATAAAGGTTAGTTGTAAAATGAAATCGGACACATAAAAAGACAAGCAGGAAAACCTGTAG
>ENA-OROO01000099-OROO01000099.1-human-gut-metagenome-genome-assembly--contig:-NODE-99-length-58383-cov-14.691503_pt1 | contig 58383 bp, 98 predicted proteins | sample MGYA00242130_ERZ509052 | MGnify/ENA primary metagenome ERZ509052 (study PRJEB26280, sample SAMEA2338730) | human gut metagenome | biome: human gut; feature: human-associated habitat; material: faeces... | reverse complement strand
TATATAGGGAAAGAGGCAGTTTTAACACTGCCTCAATTACCTTGCTATATTGTATCTTCAAGTTCGCTGTCAGCCGTGCTATCATCATAGCCAACCGCTACGGCTTTTCCCGATTGGCTCACGATTTTTTTGTGAGTGTGATTTCTGTTGGATAGCCTTGGTCATCCTCTGTTACCGCAACATCGTAGTTATCCTCAATCCACTTAGGTACTGTCTGAACTGATACAGTCGCAGTTCCTGTTAAGTGGTCATCAGAAGCCTCACCTGGGGCAAATGACTCCTGTCCAATAAAGGCACAGATACCCTCTGAACCTTTTCCGTCTGTACCATAAAGAATGATAAAGTCGAGCTTCTTACCCTCGTTAGTTACCATCTCGTCTTTGTACTTTTTCTCAAAAGCTCCCTCAACTTCCATAGAACCGGCTGAACGTCTACCCATTTCCTGCGTCTCTACTAAATCTTCAAGGGTTGAAGTATCTACCATGTTCTGTGAACCGAATGGTGAGGGAATTGATTTTGCCCTTATTAAGAGCTTGTAAGTTCCAGCCCAGTAATTGCCACTTGTGGCGGATGCGGTTGGTGTCTTGTAAGCAATTCTGCTTTTTAATCCTGTTGCCATTTTTATTACCTCCTAATTTTTCATAAAAAAATAAGAGCCAAAAAGCTCTTATAATCTATCGTTCCAGTCGAATGACCGCCTAGCACGTAATGTTGCTGTCCATAATTTGCCGTTTTTTCTAGCGAATGGGGCTGGCGCTAACTTGAATGACATGGCTTTGTATTCATTAGCCACTGTCTGCGCCACATCCAAAGCTTCTGAACGGCTTTTATTCGTTGTAACAGTCACTTGTGCTGTAAATAACACTGTATTCACTCTTTCGCACTCTAAATCCTCATTCTGTTCAATAGGTTCGAGTGCCTGAACTAGCACTGTCGGGAAGCTAGCCGCCGCACTGTCCGACTGTTCCTCTTGTGTAAATTTTAGCTTGGGATATTTAGTTTTCAATTTTTTCTCACATCGGGTTTTCACAATCGCATATGTGAGGTTTTCAAGGTCATAAACCCATTGATTTTGACTCGCCACTTTATCTCACCTCAACTAAAATTTTTCCGTGCTGTTTTCATAATGTCATTTTCCATTTTTAAAAATGCGCTATACATCGGCATTGTAGGTGTAATGCCGTATGAATGGTGTAATTCTCCGCTTTCGTCTCTCCAATACCAGCCCTCACTATCGAATGCGTGTGTCTGCCCTGGGAAAGTTCCCTGACCGCCTCTTGCATCATTGAAATGTGGTTTAGCTTTCCAACCTGAGCCGTATTCAGCCATAAGCAAAGGCGATACATCAACTGTCTTAAGTCCGTCTGCCGTTTGCCATGTGCTTTGTATCTGCCCTGTTTCGGTAGCAAGCACAATAGCCGTACAGCCGTCTGTTGTATCTTTAATTTCGTAACTAAATGTAATATAGTGTCCGAAATTGCCTGTATTTGCTTGCGCTACAGCAATGCCATTACTAGCGAGCTCTCCAACAAATGCTATGCACTTGTCCTGTAAGCGGTCTTTGTATCTTTCAAGCTTGTCTATCGCATCTTGTATAGATTTTTCTGTCAGAGAAATGTCAAGTTTCATAATTACACTTCTTTCACGACTGCTTTCAACATGTATTTAACCGAATAGAGAGAGGGTTTTACTCCGACTATCGTAAAGTCTGCGGAAGTTGAATCAACTAATCCGTTTTCGTCCTTTGTAGGCTCGCTATCAAGCCAAATAATGTCACCTTTTTTAAAAGGGTATTCTCCTCTGTCTGTCAGCAAAACAGCGTCAAAATCAGCCGTATTAAAGCCATATTCTTTGTTCTGCGCTTCTCCTCCGTCAAACGATATATTCGCCCGAAAATCAACCGGCTCCGAAAAGCCTGTTTCCTCATGGGTGTAATATATCTTCTCTCCGTCCTCTGTTTCGTAAAACTTTAGATTTCCGTCCTCGTCTTTTTCATAGACTGTGACTGTTTGGCCTTGGAGTGCGTACTTCATGGCTTGCTTATTGATGTCAAGCATTTTTCTTTATCTGCTTGTAAATCTGATTAACACCGGTACTTGCCATGCCCGACACAATGCCAACTGCTATTGCATCTAGAATGTTGTCTGCCGGATAACCGGGAATTACAAACATTCCAACAATACCGAGCACTCCACCGGCTACACCTACGATAATAGGAATAACATTATCTTTAACCTGTGGTATCTGCTTTGAAGCATATCCGATTAAATAAGTAATTACCATAATAGCAACTACTGTAGGTACTTGTGTAAAGTCCATCAGTTTTTACCTCCTTTGCCTAAATGGATTTCCTCAATCTCATTTTTCATTTTTGTTACCATACCATTACCGCCGAGTGCGTGGTATGCGTCATACATCTCGCAAAAATTCTGATACGCATATGAGGGAATTTCGCCAAGCTTCATGTACTTGTCATGGTATTCGATAAGCTGTACTCGTAAAAGTAACATTGTACCTTTTCCGTTTGCTTGTCGTAGCTTCTTTTCCTCTTCAATACGTTCGTTTCTTTCTTTTGTGTCTATTGCTTTTTGTTTTTTCTGCTCTTGTAAAAGCCAAACAATATAACCCAAAAGCGCTGTCAGGACAATTGGCAAGGCAATAATGTATGTCTGATAGATTAAATTATTCATCTTACAGCCTTTCGTCTTTAGTAATTGGCACACCGCCCACCACCTCTTAATGTGTACCGCCTGCTACCACTTTACCGACATTAGTAAAATGGTAACGCACAATCTTCTTTTGCTTATAGCACTTTGACAAAAGGAAATACTCCGACAAACAGCTTATCTCTGTCTTTCCATGTACGGCTCACTCCACCCTCACTCAATGCGCTCATATAGTTCTCACCAGCTTGTGAATGGTCGTAGACAGCGAGATTGATAACGACATTCTCAAACTGCTTTAAATCGGCAGTTATATCATCATCAGTGAAAGTGTCCGGATAACACCTTTTTGCTTTTACATCTTCCGTGGCTTGTCTAATGAGCTGTTCAATGAGTGGGTTATCTTCTTTGTCGTCGAACACTACCACATCAGATGTTGTATCATCATCGTTTGTGACAGTTTCGATATGATATTGTCCGAGTCTTATTTTGACTTGCTCTAATGTGGTGTATTCCATGCCAAGCTCCTTATAATCCAAATTTTTCAATTAACAGTTTCTTTAGCTCTGCTCCTGTAAGTTCTTCTGCATTGTCTATACCTTGTTCTGCGGCAAAAGCCTGTAAATCAGATGTAGACATGCGATTAATGGTTGTCTTGCTATAATCAAAAGAAGCTCCGGAATTATTATTTTCCGGAACCTCTTCGCCAGCGTTATACCATTTACCATTATGAATCACTATATATGGATATTTCATAGTTGCGCCCCCGACTCTTCGCTATGAACCTCATATACGAATGTGCTATCCATATTCTCATATGATGGAAGAACAACCTCGGAAGCAAATGTTGACATCTTCATAGGTGGTCCGTACTCTGTCTTTGTAGCAACTGTGATACCCACACCATATACTGTTACATCTACATCAGCTACCTGTCTTGCAGTTCTTTCTTCTGGTGTAGTGCCAAACCAAGTGCTGCCAAGACTGCCCTCCGGAAGAAGTGTAACCTTGTTATCCGGGTAGAAGTACTGCTCCTTGCCATCATCATCAATGTACATCTTATCGTAAAGTACGATAGTGAGCTTTGTTCTCTTCTGCACTATTGAAATAACAGTATCATCGTCAACATCAATAGTTGCTGTAAGGTTTTGTGCAAGGATTGAGTTCCTTATCTGCGCATTATCAAGCAAATACTGGAATGTATTGCTGTTCATAAGCGCATATCTAGCAATTTTGCCCTGCTTCTGCAACTTCTTTCTTGCATTGTTAAGGTCTGTAAGTGGCTTTGAATTAGCTGTATCGCTCCACATACTTGTGCCGGATAACTTTGCATAATGGTCTTTTGCATATGAGCCATCTTTATCGTAATCATAAGCGTACTGAACACCATCGCTCACAATGGCAATTACTGGGTGACCCGCACTTGTGGCAAGAAGCGACATTCTCATACGCTCAGGTACAACTTCTGCACCGCTTACAAGGTTGTTAGTATCGTCATATACGCTTGATAAGGCACTTGCAAGGTAAGGGTCATCTTCTGATTGAATACGCTCGATTTCAAGCATTTCCTCTTCACCGACTGTCATTCCCTCGCGGAAAAATGCCATCTGTGTTTTTTCCTTGCTTAATCCCTCTCTAGCTCTAATTGTTGGGATTGTGTCAAAGTTGGATGGTGCAAGTGATACTGGAAGCCCTTTATGTGTCTTAATCCAGCTTAAATCAAGCCCCTGTTTCTTTCTTTCCGGAAACCACTGTAAACCAAGATAAGGTATCTGATTACTAGCGTTTTCTGTTGCTGATAATGCAATAGACTTACTGTCTAATACTTCATTAATTAACATCTGTTTACCTCCTGTTATTATTCAAATACAATCATTGGAAGAGCTGTCTTAACTGTTTCGTCATATGTAACGCCTGAGTGTGCTTCTGCTACCTTTGTGTTAAGATATGCTTTCTTAAGCAGTACTCCCTGTGGTCTGTCCTCTGTTACATCAAATCTCAAAATGCCGATTGTAGTTGCTGTATTGTCTACAACTCCTGTCTTTCCAATTGGTGTACCGGCTTTAACAATTTTCTTTCCGTTTGCGTCTTTATCTGTGACCGCAGAAAAATCAAGTGTTAAAGGAATTGCCTCATTAGGCTCTCTTTTGAGAATCTGTACGTCTCCCGCGTATGAAGTCTTTTCATACTGCATATTCATTTCCTTTGCCATTTTTTACCTCCTGTTATTACTGAATGTAATGTGATAAAATGTTGTTGCTTTTAGGTGCATCAGATATAAGGCTTTCTGCTATCTTTTCAGCATTTGTCTTATTTCCTGTACCACCATTGTTATTGTTACCGCCATTATTAGGATTAGGAGTACCTTTGAGTGCATTCTTCTCATACTCCGCTATCGCATTGGCTTTCATGTCGGAAATAATCTTTCCAAGTGATGTTGTGTCAAAAGAGCCATCCTCTTTTACTACTGTCTTTGCCTGTTCCGCAGTAATGCCAAAATCAGACATTGCACTCTCTCGTAAATCTCTGACAGCATTATCTTTCTGTAGCTTGGCTATCTGCTGATTGGCTGTCTCTAAGGCTTTATTTGCCTTTTCAAGTTCAGTCATGTTGCCAGCCTGTAAATCATCAAGCTGTGCCTGTAGCTCGTCAGCTTTGTCGGCTTTAGCCTTGTACTGATTGGCTTTCTCTTTCTCTCTTGCCGTTTCCTCACCGCTCTTGTTAAGCAGATTTGTTATCTGCTCATCCGTTGCGTCCGGAAAAAGCTTCAAAACATCATTTCTTGTCATTTCAATTACCTCCGTAACTCACGCTTTTGTTATCGCGGGTCGCTCCCGCCGAGTTTTTCTGTTGTTTAACGCACAACTGCAAATTTTTTGTATAATAAAAAGCAACCTATAAGTTTCCTTACAAGTTGCTCATTATTTGTAATATTTAAGACTGCATCTACACCCTGCTATTTCTTTTACCTCTGCGCCTAGCGAATGGTCTTTTGGAAACATCATCAACGAATTTCCAACTTCAAACGGCTCAAAAATATTAATTCTCTTTTTGTCAACATTCGCATGTGTGGGTCTGACATGTGAATCTTCTTTTGAGCGCCATTCTTTTGTTTTGTAGCCCTGTTTCACCATTTCAGTTTGCAATCTGTAATTGCCGACTGCATTAGCTTCATTCGCAGCTACATTTTTTGCTCGCTTCTGTGAAGTAAAATACTCTACTTTAACATTTTGTTCGGTAGCGTCAACTACCTCATTCACAATGTACCGGGCATAATCCGTAATATATGAGGGGGTTTTCTTTGCTTTACAGTACTGTGTGGCAATGCTCTCATATCTGATGATAAATTCTTTAGTGATAGTGGTTATTTCTGTTTCTTCCTTGCCGGATAACAAGGCAAATAGCATAACAAAGATTTTTTCAAACTTTTCAGCAAGCTTTTTTCTATCTTCCTTTTCCTCGTCAGATAAATCCATCTCACCAAAATATGTGTCATAATCTATGTCTTGTATTTCATTTTTGTTAAGTGCGTGGATTTCGTCTGCCATATCAAGCTCCAAAATAAATTGACAGCCAATTATTCATCGGCTGTCTTTCCATTGTTCTTATCATTGTTATTATTGTTAGGTATAGCTGTTGTCGGCTGTTCTTCCGGGAATAGCATTTCCATACGCTTAGCGCTTTCAAGAGTGACTTGTTCAGGGTCGCTAAACATGTCAATCGTCTTAACGGCTCTCTTGTAATTGATACCGCACCTAAGTAATATTTCAAGCACTTCTGCTTTAACAAGCATGTTATCTAGCTTATTATGATTAATGTGTATCTCAACATCACTAGGCATAAGCGTAAAGCCCTTATTAATTCTCAGCCTGTTAAGAATAAGCCTAAGTGCCATTCTCTCCGATTTCTTAAGGATAGGCTCATTAATAGCCGTCCTAAGTCCGGCGTCATAATGCCCGTTTCGTAGTTCTACGGCAGAACCGGTATCACCGCCTGTGTTGCCCTGACGATTTGCAAGCCCTTGAATACTTAAAAATCTTTCAAAAAGGTCTGTGAATACCACTTGTCCCTCTGTCTGATTAAGTTCGCTCGTCATTACATCAACATCAGCCTTGTTGTCTGAGCCATTGTTAGATTTGACTACCAATGCTCCCTCTTGTCGCATTTTCCTGAATGTATCTATATCAATCTCACAATTAACGAATTTCACCCATGCAGACACAAACTGCTCGACTCCATTAATTCTGTCTGATGTAAGCACGTTAATGGCGTCTGTGATTGCAATAGTCATTTCAATGTCAGATAATCGCCTTGCATTATTTGGATATTCAATCACTGGGATTGCTCTGTTGCCATTTATTCCGCTTGCATAAATCTTATCGTTGCGAATATCAAACCACTCATTGTCAGTGAACACGTAATAAATATTCGCTCCGTCCTCGTCCTCTCCGATTTGACAAGAGAATGCCGGACGTCCGTTTGAGTAGTATGCTACAAACGTATACATTGGATTTTCAGAAGATAAGTAAAAATCGCTCTCATCAAGCAGCTGTCCTTGTCCGTCATCATTACCGATGAATCTGTAGCCGGTACCGCATATGCTTCTCCAACGATGTATGTCTATGTCACACTCCTGTTTGCTTTCAGAGTCCATCGTGATGTTAAGCTGTGTGATTTCCTCTGACTTGTGGTTATCTGTGCCACGCAGCACATATTGAATTGGCTCGGCACACATCTCTGCGGTTTTGCGCTCAACAAGCTCATACGCAAGATTTACAGCAATTTTGTTATTGATTTCCGGGCGGTTTACTTTCTGCCGATACAAAATTGGTTGGTCGCCACGATAGTATCTGTCAAGATACTCAATCTCAATAGCGTTTTGCTCGTGAATCACAAGTGCTTTATTCAGTTCTTCGATTATGTTATTTTTTGTGATTTGCCTTTTACGTGTGAAAATAACTTGTCTGCCGTAATTATTTTGGCAGACGGCCGAAAAAGGTCTTACATTTTTATGAGCATATCTATACATCAATAAAACCTCATGCCACTTGCAGAAGTTCTTTGTGGAACCTCTTTTATCTGAAATTCTTGTGTGCCAGCCCAAAACCATATCCATTTACGGCAGTGCGTACACATTACTTTGTGGTGTTTCTTGTCGCTTTTATTTACCCACGTTAATAGCTTTCCGCAACGAGGGCACATTACACTTCGTTTTCCTGTTGGTACAATATTAATATTTTGATTATTCATGTCACCCTCGATTCACAAAAAATAGCACCCACAATCTGTGAGTGCCATTTCTAAAAGAGATTTTACGCAATGAACGAATTACATTTTTTTCATCTTACACATTATCACATTCTAAGCGAACCGAACGAACAAGCTTACATTTTCTTAAAAAATCTTTCAAACTCCATTCTTACGCTATCTGCTGTGGCTTTACCGCCAAGCGCATATGCCGTCTGTAGCCATGATTTGTTTTCCAAAAATCTAAAATTAATTATTCTTCTCATTCTGCTATCATCAAGGCTTGCTATAAATTCCTCTACATCGTTTGTTTTTTCAAGCAAATCATCTTGTAAAAGCTGTAATGTAGTCATTCTTGAGTATAATAATGTGCGCTTACGTCCGTATTCAGGGTATGGTACGCCCTCGATTTTGAAGTGCTGTGTGCCACCCATGCCTCCTGACACAGTGTCAATCACGCTTCCTCCACTTTCTATCTTTTCAAGGTCATCTTGCAATTTAGCAATTTTCTTTCTAACCTCTTTGATTTCCTCTTGTAAGTCTGAATACTGTGATAAAACTTCCTTTGTCATTAATAAAGCCCTCCTCTGAACGGATTGTGTACTGCTTCAACCTTTGCTATTCGCTTTTCCCTAAAAATCATATCGCACAACTGTGCTGTAGAATCCACGCCATCATCATGTTTCATTTTGCCCTCATATGTGCAAGAAAGAACGTTTTGAAAATATTTCTTGTATTCCTTAGTCTGTCTTTCAAGTTTTATGAAATGCAGTTTTCTTATATCCGGCGCATGATTTTTAATTCTGTCCATTTTTGCAGTTTTGTTATCTGCCGGGTCATGGCTTGTCAATATTGGGTAGCAATCTTTTTTCCATATTTTCTCGCAGTCCAAACGATAGGCAGATGTTGTTTTTGTTTCCTCAAAATGTACCTCTGCCGTTTTATTCGGGAATTTATCTAAGTGGCTTTCCATTTTGCTTGTTACTTCGGGAATTGTTATATCCTTATCGCCATCGTTATACACAACATCTACGATATAGTATTCCTTTTCAATCTCATAGCAAATCGGCATTGATACAAAGTCTCCACCACCATATGCTGGGTCGTTTGCCGAAAAGATTCTATCAGGTCTTATTCCCTCAATTTCTGCTGGGTCAAAAAAGTTCATGTTGTCAATATTAAACATCTGACCTTTTCTTTCTATCGGTTCTTGCTGATATTGGGCGAACCATGAAGCCATATCGTCATTATCTTCAAATGAAGCCATTCTGCGCTTATAATCTAATGTGGAATATCCCAATTTGTAGGGATAATCAAAATTGCTCTCATTGTTTTCATTAAGCGCCGGAATTATGACCTCTCTATGACGTATGTTTTTATATTCAGGATTGTTTGCAAGCAATTCCAATCTGCGTCCTTGAACATCTTTCGGCGCCCATCTCGTGCCTATTCCTAGCAACTTTGCTTTGCCGGGTTTAATTCTCGGCATAAAGTTATTATCAAACTTTCCCCAAACTGTAGCCTGTCTATCCTCGCTTAATGCTTCATCAATACCACTAAATAAATCATCATATACTCCCAAGCCGTCACAGTCACACGCTCCGTTCAGTGTTCCGTATATAGAGCGCATCGTAAATGTTGGGTATGTTTTTTTACGCAAGAAGTCTATCGTAAGGTCTTTTCCGTCTGTGATAGCTTTTTTCTCTACAATTTTAGGGTAAATCTCTTTGTAGGTGTACGTTGGGTCATTTACCATTTCTAATGTTCCATCGTAGAATCCTCCTGTTATCTTGTCGGAATATGCCGAATATAGATTTGACCTCTCGGGTCTGTTCGAGCCAAACCACAAATTACCCATTTTAACAATTTGAGTCTTTCCAATACGTCCGGGGCAGAATACCATGCCCTCATCAAGTTTATCATCGTACAAATCTTGAATGAGCTGTGCCACTTTGCTTAACGGATTTCTTCTTGGCAAATAAAATCTTTCCCATGGTGGACGATTTTTTTCCATATAAATCATAAAGCTCTCAAACTTATAGTGAGCTTCCATAAGAAATAAATCAAAATAGTGATTAACTAAGTCATATGGTGTAGTCTCATGCTTGAAATGGTAATAATCCAAGTCCCAAATCGTACCACCTGTTTTAGCTGTGCAGAAGCCCTCTATAAGCTCTTTTGCCCTCTTAGTAAGCTGTAGTCCATATTCAATGTCTTTCTCGCCGTTTATGGCTACACTGCAAGCGTCTACATAGGCATTAATTACTTGCTCGTCTATTCCTTTATCCTTTATGTAGTTTTCATATCCGTTTACTGTGGAAATAAGGCTCTGACTAGCCATAAGAAAAGCACCTCCACTTTTAAAAAGCAAAGGTGCTTATAGACCTCTGCCTATAACTGTTTTAGGGTAGCGACTACAATCAATCTGTAACCGGTAATTGTTTTTATTCGTTTGCTTTGAAATTGTAAATCGGTTTTATAATGTCAACTATTTCAACGGTATCTTTTATATTTCCAATTATTTCATCCATTGTTTTATATGCCATAGGGCTTTCATCAATCGTAGATGTATTTACAGATGTTGTAAATATTCCGTCCATTGCTTTTTGATACTCTTCTAGCAAAATGCTTTCTTTTGCCTTTGTTCTGCTCATTGTTCGCCCTGCTCCATGCGGCGCTGAATAATTCCAATCTTCATTTCCCTTGCCAATTCCCAAAATGCAACCGTCACGCATGTTTATTGGTATCAGTACCTTTTCCCCCATTTTTGCAGAAATAGCACCTTTACGGACAATATTTGTATCGTGTTCAATGTAGTTGTGAATCGTTTGAAATCGTTCAGTTTCTTTTGTAACTTCCCACCCCATATAGTAACAAATAATGCTCTGAATGGCTCTTCTATTAATTTCCGCAAACTCTTGACATAATTTCATATCGTGCAAATACATTTCTCTATGTTTTCCAACAAGATATGATAACTCTCTAGGGATTTTAGTTGTATTTGCTTCGTAGGACTGCTTTAATTCTTTGATAGCCTTGCTGATTTCTCTTTCTCTTTTACATTTTTTGTATTCAGAAATCAATTTCTCACTATCTTGTTTGAAATTCGATTTTCCCGAAATATCAGCAATCGCCATTTGCTGATATATTTCTGCGACTTGCTTTCCGACATTTCTACTTCCCGAATGAATAACAAGATATTTATTATTCTTGCTATCGCTATCAACTTCGATAAAATGATTGCCGCCTCCCAACGTGCCGCAACTTCTTTTCAGCCAATCTATATTTTTCAACTGCTCCTTGCAATACAATTTTTCAATAATATCGCTTGCGACAGATGAGTTTTCTTCTTCATGAACCTTTCTACCGCAGATAGGGCAATAATTGATTTTTATATATCCAAGGCAACCACTGTCTCCTGTGTCAATCAACACTCCGAATCCGTTTTCATCTTTGCAAATAAAATCTCCGCCGGCGTATCTTTTTTCGTATATTCATCATCGTTCATTGCTATATCTTCGCAAAACTCACACATGCTTCTCACTCTTCCTTTGCCTTAAACAGTGTGTCAGGAAATGGAATGCCTAAAAAATGCATATTTGCGTACTTCCTAAATGTCGGCACACTCATGCCGGCTATCTTTGCAGCTTGTGCCTGTGAACATCTGCCATATGCGTATTCCATTAATCCCTCTCGGAATGAATCAATATTTCGTGTCTTAACTCCCTTTGCCATATTTATACCTCCGCTTAATACTCTATAATGCCTTGTGCCAACTGTAGCAGATAGTCGCTTTTAGCAAAATGCGTTATCGAGTAGTTAGTCTCTCTTCTATGTGTTCGTCTGAAATGCTCATTAACCATTCTATCAAGCCCTGTAAGCCCTGTTTCGTCTGTTAGGTAAACATCTTGTCCACTCAAAGTGATTATGTTCTGTATCGGTCACATTAGAAAGCGACAGGCATACATTAGTCAGAGTCTTATCCGTCAAGATTGGGTGAAACTTGCAAAAATATGTTTCGTACAGGTTCATGTATCTGTGAAATGAGCTTTTAACTGTTCTTCTGATTGTTTCGTTTTCAATACTGTTGTCACAGATTTCAGAAAATCTATTGAGCATATCATCTTTCTTTGCTTGCATATCCTGTCGGGTGACTCTTGCCGTCTGTTTCTCGAAAACAGATGTATGTACCTCTCCAGTAATCTCTGAATTATAATCTCTGTTTAAATTCTCTGTAGTAATCTCTGGTAATGGTCTGTCACATTGTCCCTCTCGACAGGTCATTTTGTCCTGTCGGTCTGTCATATTGTCTTGTCGATTTGTCATTTTGTTCTCATCGGAATTAAATTCATCCACAAGCTCTTGTAATTTTTCAGTATCTATTGTGTACCACTTTGTTTTATCAATGCCCAATTTGTTATAATTAGCAGATACAACAACTCCTTTATTTTCAAGCCTTGTGAATGTTCTCTGTATCGTTTTTTCACTCCAATACGGAAAATCTTTAGCTTTCCAATCGCTGTATGAGTTATATACCCAATATCTGTCGTCAATAAAATTTTTACCGGCTTTTCTGTTAATTCCTAGCCAATAATTTAATTGATTTAACACTATTGCCTCGTTTAAATCTCCTAAAACAAGTGCTAAATCAGTATTTATGATAAGTGTCTTTGATTTGTCTACAAAAAGTTCATTAAAATTCATAAATTACCTCCGTACCGATAACTCCGTGATTTATATAAAAACAGTTGTCAGGCGGTCACGGTTCCGCTTTTCGTGTTGCAATCACTAGGCAACTGATTTTACCGAATTTTTAAAAAAGGCAAAATACACTCCATCAAAAGGTTTCCCAAAACACATTACAGAATTTTGAAGTGTCTCACCCATTGCTTTCAGTCGCGCGTACCTACTAGCAACTTGTTTTTGTGTGTTTTCTTTTATTTTTCCGAAACTGCTATATTGCAGGCCTCCGTCAGCATTACGCAACCGCTATTCAAGATATAACAGCTCGCACTAAACCGACGTATGATTGATGTGGTGTGGATTTGAACCACACATGTCAGAACAGCGCATAGAACACTATTATCTGTTTTCACAGAGTAGTTGCTTACCCCATTTGCATACACATCAGCAGTCAGCATACACCGACCAACGCCGACATCGTGACTCGAACACGAACAACATTTCTGTTGGATAGCTTAGCAAGCTATTGGAATACCTTTATCCCATATCGGCACGCGCCGTGGCAACACTGATTGTCACCACGAATAGCCTTTTGTACTTCAAGGCTACGTAGTGCTACTAACACTACTAAATCGGCAAGGTTGGGAATCGAACCCACGACCAATCAGTTAATAACCGACTGCTCTACCACTGAGCTACATGCCGTTAATGAGGGTGTAGTCTAAGGAGTGGCTACACCCTCCGGAGATATAAATTTGTATGTGCTGTAGGAAAAGAACTAAGAAACCTACAGCAAAGGACATGTGAGGAATTGCACCTCACCTAAGACTCATATGATTTGAGTTGCCCTAGTTTAACAATTAAAGGGGGTATATATGTCTACTCTGCCTATTACAGGTGTCTTTACGACAGGTTGGTTTTCACGCTCGTGCATTGTGGGATTATACACGATTAACCCTCACGAGCCTTGTGACGGCTCTTAACAGCTTTCCACTATGAGGGTGAAAGGAACTACTAAGTCCAATGTCGGGGAACCAAGTAAACCCCGAACAGGGCATGTTGGATTTGAACCAACGAATGCAGGAATCAAAATCCTGTGCCTTACCGCTTGGCGAATGCCCTATATTTATTGCCACATGAATGCTATGGCAAGTATTTGACCGAGCATTACCGCAGCGCCGAAAAGTCTCGAGCTAACTGTCTCTTTTTCGTTTAATGTGGCACTTGTCATTCCAAGCGCAATTAATGTCAGCCATACTGTTGTTGCAATTTTTAGTACAAACATGATTTACACCTCCAAATCTAATTATCCTTGTTTTCTTTCAATATTGACTCAGCTATGCACGCAAGAACTAAAAACACTATTGAGACTACCATTGAGCATCGGTCAGAAAAGAGTATTCCGTAAAACATACAAAATAAAATTATCCATGTATACAGGCCCTTAAGAAACATTGGCATGAATTTATAAACAATCTTGTCGAAAATCTTCCATTTGCGCTTAGATTTAAGCTCATGAGCCTTAATTGTGTACCATGCAGCCTTACTCATATCCTCAGTTACAGAGCCTTTATGTCCGGCACGATATTTATACTTGTATGCAGTAATTTCACACCATTTAGCCACATCCTTAAGCCCGTAAATGTCAATCATTTCATCAATGCACTCTTTACGATTAGGCAAGTTGTAGTGGCTAGGGTGATTTACCATTTCGGAATTAATTTTATTAGACTCAAATCCTGTTAATTTCATTACTGTTAGCTCCTTTACTGTTATATATTATATATAACTAATATTTTATCGTAGTTGTATGTATATATATTATTATTGTGTATGTTGTTTAATTAATATATAACTTATGTTATAATAATAAATACTGCTTGGTACGATTGAGGTATGGGTAAAGGCCTTTTTGTTTTGGCGGATATTTTGGGGGCTAAGTGGGGCGGTTTGTCGCTTTTCATATACACCCCCAGGGCACCCAATATGTGCATTGCTCGGCTCTCAACCATCAAGCATTTTAAATTGTATCTATTGCATGTACAATTCATCTATATGCTTTCAACTCTTCGCTAAACAACTGTTTTGTGAATAGTTGTAATAATTCGATAGCCTGCAAAGCCTTGTAAATCAAGGGGTTAGAATTGTATCAGTTGTATATACAATTACTTAGCATTATCAACCATGTTATTATCCGATAATGCTTTAATATTCTGACTATTTGTACCGCCTAACTGTGGTAATTCATTGGCACTTAACGCTCTCGCTTGCTGTCTGCTGTCGCTTGTGTAAGGTGAGGCCCAACCATAACGCCTGTTGAGTATTGCAATTACTCCCACAGGATTCTTTGTACCGGTCACGAGCTTATTCGATAGACTTTCTTCCTGATATTTTCTCAGTTTTTCCAAAATCTCCGATGCTATCGGGCTTAGCGTATTCTTCCCCCAATCATAAATAGTACTATCAGGGATACCAGTTAAAGAACTAAAACCCAATATACTAACCTCTTTATCATACTTCATGCACATATCATATATATATATATCTAATACATACATTACTAATTTAAAATTATAACTATTAAAGCTACTCTCTTTATACATACCATTATCTAATTTATAATTTTCTTTAGATTTAAAATAATTACTATCAAATAACTTTTTTTGGATATAATATAAAGCACTATTCCATACGCTTTGTGATTCTTTTTTTATATCCTCAATCTTATTAACTTCACAAAATTCATTTAGATAAAATAATAAATCGTTTTCATATATTTCAATCTGATCTGACATCGCAGCACATCCCCCAAAAGCCAAAATAAAAAAGCCCGCACCACTTGGAACAATTCCAAGTAATACGAGCTAACCGGCATTCGCTTATTAATTAAATTTAAAATAATAATAATCAAATATACTTATTTTGTCAATACATGGATTATTGAATATATAATAACAACTGTATTGATTAATATATACCATATCACATACATATATATTAATTATATATAAAATAAAAAGCCGGCCATAAAAACCGACTTTAAATTTTAGAATGGACACTCATTGTTATTGTTTTCCAGCTCGTCCAGCTTCTCCAATACTAATTGGTTTACAAAGCCATTAATTGTAAGCCCTTGCGCCTGTATTCGGTCTTTTGTGCCCTTTGGCAAAGTAACGCTTATTCTGTCGTAGCTCTCTCTTATTCTGTCGTTCTGCTTTTGTATACGCTTCTTGTAGTTTTCAATTATTTTCTTTTCATCCATTTTTTACACCTCATTATATAAATTAATAATATCAATAATCACTGGCAATAATACTATAAATAATATTGCTATACATAAATATATAATAATTAAATTATTATGTCAATAATAATTCATTACATAATATAAATAATAATAGTTATTTCTTATTATATGCATTAATTCATTTATTATTGATTTTACTATTGCATTAATGTAATTAAATTTTATTGCAATATTTTTTAATTTATGTATTGACATTACATAAATGCAGTGTTATTATAATGTCAAGCCGAAAGGCAAGGAACAAAATAACATTTTATTAAATATGGAGGTACTTTTATATGGAAAGAATCAAAGAGTTAGAAAATGAATTAACAAAAGTTTGCGGCACTCACGAAAATGATTGCTCCAAGTGCCCAAAACAAAAAGAATGTGGAGAATATTGTAAATTGGCGCAGATTTACGAAATAGTAAACAGATAAGAAAGAGGGTCTAAATATGAAAACAAACGATACAATCAAAGTACATTTATATGATTTAAGTAATAAGGAGATAAAAACCAAAAACTACGGCAAGACTTTTTGCGTGTACGAAAAAAACGGAAAACTTGGAATTGACTGGAATACAGAGAAGTTACCATACAGTTGCAACGGTGAAATATTTGCACCATTTGAAACATTTGCGCCATCTGTAATATTTGAAAACGTTGAAACTGGGGAACTTTTTCACTTCTCAAATATTGAAAATGCAGTTGTTAGAATAGCATAGTCGAAACGCTCCGCCTGGAGCGTCAGCCGTGGGATGGTCTCCCGGCTCTGATGATGGCAGACCGTAGAAAATGAAAGCGAGGTTTTGAACATGGAAAAATATATAATGGTTGTAGCAAATGAACAGATAGAAAGAAGCAAGGCACGCAAAAAAGCCATTGAAGCATTGGAGTACAACCCAATGTGCTACAACTGCAAGAACTTCGGAAAATCTTGCAAAGGGTCAACAAATAAAGTATATAGTGGATGCGTCTATAAAGAGGTTGACGAATCTAAGCCGTCTATATATGCACAGATTGCGGAACAAATAAAATAGTCGAAACCGCCACTTTGGGCGGTCTGTAGGGATTGCCCCACCTGCACTGATGAGACAGGGCGCATAATGAAAGGATGGTTGATTATATGAAGTATTACAGAGCGGAAATCGAAGAAGATAACTTTGAAATAATCTTAGCTGACAACGAAGAAGAAGCAATTAAACAGTATTTTGAATTAGGAGAAAAGCACGAACTATTTAATCTGGTGGAACTCGATGCGGATTACAACGAGGTGCGCACGATTTTATAATTTAGGTAAGGTTAACTTTTCCAGGGTTTGATTCCCCGGGAAAATATAAAGAGGTGTAAATATATGAGATATTGTGGACGGCAGAAAAACGGAAAAGCGTTGCTATTAACGGACGATGAAATTATAAACAATGCACTTGAACAGGAAAAAAGCGGGATAAAACCGCATTATGCTTTTTATGATTATAAGAACCATGAAAAAATGACTCCGGCGGGCTGGCTTGTGTGGTCTTTACGTGATGGCGGTTGCGGTGTAGTTTACCGCCGTAAAGATGGGAAAATGATTATTACAACCGGTTTACAAGGTGATTTTTGTTATTGTTAGGGGGGCACAATATGAGAGATTTTATCGAGTTTTTAATTTTGTGTCATGCCTTGTTATTGGGTATGGTGGTTTATTTTTATTTTTTTATTAAATTGCAATTAGTAAGTTACATATTTCAACAAAAAGTCGCATAACTCAACTGATACTATCGACTTAATTTTTATTTAATTAGGAGAAATAAGAAAATGACAAGAATTGAGAAAATGATAAAAGACGGATATCCCAAAATTATAAAAGGTAATGGAGGATATAGAGCATATTTGAAAGATATGCAATCTCTAGGTGGTGGTGATTATATGGCTATATATCGTTATCCCGGTGGGGAATGCTGTCACAGCCTAGAAGAGATACAAAAATGCTTTGAAATCATTGAACAATAAGGGATGATATTGGAATAATTCGCAAGCTAATAGCGGTACAAATTAACAAGGTGTATTCTAGCCGGTTCGATTCCGGCTATTAGCTTTATATATAAGGCTTTTCAGGTCTTATATTATTAATTTAATTATTTTATTTATAGGTGCTTTTATACGGCTTTACGGCTGTATATATTGTACTCCGTCCGCGCGCCCGGTAAATAATCGCGCCAAGAGGTCTTATAAATGCCTTTATATTTATTATCAGGCTCAAGAGGTGCAACGCCTGAACAAACAATTGTGCGCCCTTTATAGGTGATTTACGTTACCACCTAATAAAAACAGATTAACGCACGACAGACCGCGAAAAGGTCAAAAAGTAACTTGTAAACCATGCACGAATAGAAAAGAGGGTTAATGAATGGATAGCGAACTAACTACGCTTGACGCTGTAGAAATGGAAATAAGAGCACGCTACAATGGTAAATATACGGATGTATTAGGCTATCAGGCAAGCGAGCGCGCCACACGCAAAGCGATAACAAATATTTTTAGAACTGTCGCAGAGTCGGGAACGTGTAACGATATTACCACGCTCATTAGTGGCAAAGAATACCGGCGGACGGCCTTCTCCAATTATCTACAGCATGAAAACTATATAAGCCCAATAATTAAGGCTTGTTATAGATAGGGGGTGTATTATGTCTAATTATGAGTATTTAGGGAAAAAAGAAATATATAAGCGCGTTCAGGCGCTAGGCTATGAAATGCCAAAAATAAGCGACTTTAGTTATATCAAGTATGATTGCATAGAGTGGATGGAGTCACACGAGTTAAAAATAACAGTTCAAAGGTCCGGTGAATGGCTGCAAGTTGTAGAGAAGCGCACGCACGTTCACCCGGTCACACTGTTTTGCGACTACGTGGCCGGAAAATATATCACGCGTTATTATTAGGGATATTTATATCCCTTTTTAACGTGCCAAAAATCAAGCGTGCAGCCGTTGGAGCTGTCGCGAGTTGTCCGGCTATAAGTCCGGGTGCTGTAGTACATTGACAAATAAACAAAAATATTCTATGATTTTATGATATATACATTTAAGCCGTGTATTTGACGTTTTAAGGACTTTTAAACGTGTTAGCGTGGATTTTATCAAGTGCGCTATAATAAACCACAAAACGAGCCGTTTACAACGCTTTGCGATATAGTTGTAGAGCTTCAAGCCGTCAAGCCGTGCCGGATGTGACGCGCCACGAGTCAGGCGCACCAACTCGCGTAAAATGTTTAAATTTTCAGAAAACTTCACTCAATTAAAGCGCAGTGTGAGTTCTTTGCAAGTTCTCGACAAGTTTTTGTAAAATTTTGCGAACGGATTTTTGAAATCGAAAAATCAAAAGGTACGGGGGCACTTTTTTTATCCTAAAATTTTTAGGAATTTGAATTTTGAATCGCTAAAAAATAAATGCTCTTGGCACTGTAGTCGCTCTCTCCTAGTTTCTCAATCAATTTCTGCCGTGTCATTTCCGGATTAGTCCGGTGTATGTATTCTAATAGTCTGTCTATTTTATCCATATTTTTGCTCCAATAAATTAAATATTTTGTCAGCTGTATATACAATATTCCGTCCGTACAAGCTCATAAAGTCTGCGATTATTTCCTCTGTCTCTATGTCAATGTCACAGCCGTATGAGAACGAGTACACATGCACTAGCTCGTGGCATAGTATCTTGTCGGCCATGTAATCAGACACATTATCAGCTATCGTAATAGTCTTAGTTGTATTATCGGTTACTCCTAAACTTATAGTGCCGTCAGACCGCTTTAATTCGCTTGATGTGGGCTTTTTAAATTGTATGTGCCACAATATATCATTAACTCTTATATCCATGCTTATACCCTCTAAAAATGGCTATGAGCATTACTACCCATAGCCTTAATAATTACAGTTTTGACGCAAGATTGCTCATTTTGGTGCGTAAAAGGTTGCGTTCATCGGGTGTCATGTCATTTAAAAGCTCTGATATATCTCCGCTTAATTCACGGATATACATGTCAAGGGCTTTCATTTTATGCTCTTTATCCTCTGTTGAAGCTCCTTTGTGCATTTCTTTTGTCTCGGTATAATGTCTCTTTGCTCTGTCATAATTGCTTTCACTCACATGTGGTGCAATTGGTTCAGAGTAGTACATTTTACCTTGGCTCTTATCCATGTCACGCATATACTCCATGTCGTTGTAGTTTACCGGCATGTGATAATATGGCGGTTCTTCATATCCTCTGCGTGTTCCACGGCCTTTAGGGGCAAATCTGCCATTTGCATAGCGATATTGGTCGTAATATCTTCTGCCACTTTCTTCGCCATATTCTGCCTTAAGACTTCTTAGGAGTTCTTTGTCGTACTCTTCTTCCTCTTCATCAGCCTTTTTCATAGCCTTGGAAATTATTGAATGATACTCAGCTTCTGCAAGGTCTTTTATCATATCTACGACCTGCCCCATCTCGGAAGTGTCAACATTCTCAACGCCCTTTTCAAGCTCGTTGACAGCTTTCTCTGTAAGACACTCCTGCATTTTGTGTATTCTTTCAACGTGCATACTCTCGCCCCCTAACCAATTCGATTTACTGTGATGTTAGCATTTGCAACACTGATAGCCTGTGCAGATGTATTCTTGACAGAAATTGCCTGACAGCATCCGCAAGGAAGCCATACATCTGTTGCCATAGACACATTGTTAAATGCTTCAACTGCTGTTGGTGTAGAGATTGCCAGTGTAGATAAGTCCGGCTCGCCCTCGACAGCAATAGCTAATGAAATTGCTCCTGCGGTTCCGCCTGTAGGAACTGCAATATTTCCGTTAAATTCTACTCTGTACTTTGCTTTGCAAGTGTTGGTAGCGCCTTTAAGGTTAATTAATCCGCTTCCTGTTCTGTGTGAAATATATCCTTTATTGCATACAGACGTTGGCGCATCTGTAAATAATACATTTCCGTTTACTGCAACTGTCTGTGTTGCAACATTTGAAAATTCAGCCATAATAAAATCCTCTCTTTCACAAAATAAGGGCAAACATTATAGTCTGCCCTTGGGTTATAAGTAATACTGCTTAGCAGACATAATCTCGACTAACTCTCGACTAAACTTGGACTAAGTCTCGACTAAAAATGATTTTTAATCGGTTTAGATTGCGTTAAACTCAATTAAGATACTCAATTATTCATTTTTAGCAATTACAGCCGGTATTGCAACCACAGCCATATGCATAACCATAAAGGTTAGAAGCCGGGAAAGATGGAACCGGTGTAGGTCTTACTGCGTCAATAATCTGATTTGTCTGCGCTGCCATTGTAGTAGTCAGAAGCGCGTTCTGTCTATCCTGTGAAGCTGCTCTTCTCAAATCGTTATTCTCTGCCTGTAAGGTTGCAATCTTGTCATTTGTCAGGAAGTCAAGAATAGCTCTTGTTCCTGCCTGCTGGCTGTCAATAATATCTCTTGTATTATTGTTCATTGTGTTCTGTAAAGCACAAGTGTTAGTAGCCATGTTGTAGTTTACGCCTTGGATGGCTTCTCTTGTCTCGCAGCAGCAGTTAGCAAGCTGTGACTGTAAAGCGTTGGTATTCTGCATATTAGCAACTGTGTCAGCGTTTACTGCCTGTTGTATGCCATAGCCGGTCTGCATGATGTTTGTGTTAATACCATTAAAACCTGTGAGCATACTGTTGTTCATGGCATAAAAGCCGTCACAAAGTCCGTTGGAAATGCCGTCTAACTTGCTGATAACTGCTGAATTATCAAATCCTCTCTGGATTTCACTGCCGACACCGCCATTAGCGCCACCGAAACCACCAAAGCCGTTACCCCAGCCCCCAAATATCGCAAATACTACGATAAGGAACCAAAGCCAAGAGCCGTCATTCCAGTTATTTCCGTTGTTTCCGTCCAAATTCGCCACGATAGGTACGCTTGGACAATTTCCTGTGTTGAACATCTGTTTTACCTCCAAAATTTATTTCATAAAGAGCCGTGCGCACGTTCTCTCATATGCTATATCCCAAAATTACCTCTAATCTGCTTCATTACATCGTCAGGGTTAATGCCTTTTTCCTTGCATAGGTTTCTCGCCATTTGCTCAATTCCCTTGCTGTTTCCGCTTTGAGCCATGCTCATTGCATTCTTAATCATTGGATTTCCCATTACGCGATTATTGCTCATTATCTGTTGCATTATTCCCATTACATTCATGCTTTTTCACCCTCCTTTTGTGTTCGTGGAGTTTTTCTTTGCGCCCCTAAAGATAATTGCTCAATTTTCTCTGATAGTTCGTTGAGCTTTGCCATAATACCCTCTGTGGCTTTCTCTGATAGGTCAAATTCAAGCTTTTCCGTGTCACCCGATAAAATGTCTGTCTTACCATTTAGAACCGGTTTAAAAGTCAATGTGCGTATTGTTCCGTCAGCATTCCAACTCTTGGCATATATCTCTGTTAAATCCTGTTTTGGAAAAAATGCTACACTGCCATCCATTGGCACCTCGTTGGGATTGATAGTCTCAACTGCCTGTACCACTCTGCCACTTATGCCTTGTGTCGGCTCAGGCTGTTGGTATCTCTGATAGTTCGCCATTGGGTTATACTGATATGCTCCATAATTAGGTGTATAATTCATCATTGGTTGCTGATACGGCATGTTCATTTTCTCTTTCCTCCAAGACCTCTTCGATTGCTTTAATGACAAGGGATAATGTCATTAAGTCGATTTTCTGTAACTCACTTTTTGCAAATATTTGTTCTCTCACTTCATCGTCAAACATAACATCATCTCCTCATGCCTAAATTGTGGCATAAAAAAAGAGAAGAGCATTTCCATGTTCTTCTCATATTTGTGTCATATAATGGCTTTTCTATATACAATTTTTACTACACACTTTTTGGGGTGGTTACTACACAGTTACTACACACTTTTCGCATTAAAATGCATTAAAATACATAGAATTTTATATTTTTTACGATTTTACGAAAATCCCGCAGACCCTTTATTTTCCTAGGATTGCGCCGTTATTTACGAAATCGTATGGCACTCCTTGATATACATAATAATTAAGCCAGTTTTAGTACAAAAATGCCCTACAAGCGCTGATTTTTCAACATTCTGTGAATTGATTGTGTGTACTACTACACACTTACTACACACATTTTCTTCTATATTCTATGATTTTGTTGTCAGTGCCAACGATTTTTTCAATGTCAGCAAACGACTTTTCGGGTGTAACATGTGTATACAAGTCCATTGTCATTTTCAGTGTTGCATGACCCAAATATGATTGAACAACTTTCGGCTCTATCCCTGACTCAAAACATCTTGTCGCAAACGTATGTCTGAATGTGTGACCGCTAAAAAATGGAAATTCATTGTCACTGCTCTTTGTATCATTTATCCGTCTTACAACTGAACGTATAGAGTCGCTGTATATAACCGAATTAATTGGTGTGTTAAACCTTGTAACAAACAAATATTCGTTCTGTTCTTTAGGCCTGTGTGTCGAAACTATCTTTTTAAGCTCAAATTGTTTCGTCAGATATTCCTTGCACACACTGTTAATTGGTACGTGTCTGTAACTCTGCTTGGTTTTTGGTGGCTCAACATGAAATGTCTTGCCTTTATCTTCAAGGTATTTCTGATACACAAGTGTCTTATTAACATCAATATAACCCTCGTCCATGTGTATATCTGCAATCGTGAGCGCAAACAGTTCTCCTGGTCGCAAGCCTGTATTAACTGCCACATTATACATATTGTCGTAAAATGTTCCCTTGCACGCTTCGAAAAACTCGTTCTGTTGCTCTACTGTCAATGCAAAAGCATTAACTTCCTTGTCTGCTCTCAGCTTTACACCTTTCGCCGGGTTCTTAATCATCAGGTCATCTTCCATAGCTCTACTGAACATGTCATTTAAAATAACCTTGATTTTGCTCTGCCTCTCATACTTATAGTTATCGTCAGAAGCTTTGTCGATAAGTAACTGCACATCTGACTTGCGAATAGATGTTATTTCGTGGTTTCCTAAGTATGGTGAAATGTTCTTTTTATATATATGCGTGTACTCCCTAATGGTATTGGGGCGCACTCTCTTTTTCTTGTATACATTCATCCACCTGTCAAACCACGCATCAAGGGTAATGCTGTCTCTAACACTTGTGAATTGTTGATTGTCGGTCACTGCTTTACTAAGTTCTTTCCGCAGTTCCGACAACTTGCTGTTGTAAATTGTCTTGCTCTTGCCGAACCTATCTTTATATCTGCCCTGATAAAGTCCGTCCTTGCGCTGGGTTATTCCGACTCCCAGCTCTTTTCCTCTCAAATCCTTTCCCATACTGATTTATGGCTCCTTTCAAAATCAAAAGCCATTATATGATAATTTCTATATTACTACATAATGGCTCATAATTCAATATATCTATATGCTATCTGTCTTTTCGAGGTATTTCTCAAACTCCTTGCGCTTAACTAATCGCTTGCCTCTCCCAACAAAAAGCACAAAAGGGCACGAGGGACTATTAAGCATATCATTGATTCTGTTAATTCCGATATTGCTGTATTCCGCAGCTTCGTCAATCGTCAGCGTTACCTTTTCCCATATTGGCACTTTGTTAATCATTGCCCGACTCCTTTCTATCTTTTCTTTAATGTCTGCCACTCTCCTGGAAGTGGTCGTTTTTGAAATTAATAGTCTCTGTGATACCTCTTCAAGGCTTTTATCAGCAACTAGCAACTCAAAAACTTCCGCTTCCTCATCGGTGAAATTGGCATTTTTTAAAATTTCTTCAAGTTCCGGCTTAGTAAGTTTCGAAAACTTCATAAGCCTGTCTCCTATTCTTCGGTTTTGTTTGCACTGTGTATACAAGTATTTGAGTATCGGCACGAGCTGTTACACGGCTTGTTGTCCTCGTATACACATTGTCTTTCAAATGGCTCTATATCACTTATAGTTCTGCTATTCATCTTATCATCACTTCCTTTTTATATTGCTCTGCCATATATTGTCCGTAGCTCATGCCCTTACTTTTAGCAATCTCGCAGATTTCCGCAAGTTTGTTTTTCTTAACAGGCTTTCTTTTGAGTCTTTTCTTTTCTCTGATTTTTCTCAATTCCGTAGCTCTCTGCTGTCTATGTGCTTCACAACACGTATTTTGGTCAGCTGCGGTCGGTGTAAATATCTTGCTACAGACTACACACTTAATTGGTTTGTAGTGTTTCATTGTTATCTCCTTGCTTGATATTCAGATTTTTAAACATAGCACACATAACATCTACGACAATACTGTTTCCAAATTGCTTATATAGCTGCGTATTACTGTTGACTGCTGCCATTTTGTCAATATCTTCATCAGATACACCCATCAGCCGTCCACACTCTCTCGGTGTCAGTTTTCTGATACGATATTGAGGTTTTTCAAGTAATAAATTATCTTTCTGCACACTTGTCAAACAATTACTTGTGCCTTGTGTATTCGCTTCTAACCGCTGTTCTGTCGGACTTCCAACAGTTCTATCTGACGGATTATCAGGGTTTCTTCCACGCATAGCAACTATCTGTTTATCAACAATCATCGGTTCTCTCATACCCCCTTGCATAGTCGTAAGAGATGGAGAAATATAGTTTTTATCCCATACATTTCCAACAAAGCCGGTTCCTCTATCGTCTCCGTACAAATTTCCTAATCTTCTTTGTTCCATTAAAACAACTCCTAAATCATGGTTTTCAGCTTTTACACATCTTGCAATCGGATATACCCTCGCTGAAAATCTTCCGTCACTCCGGTGTATACACTTCCCATTACTTCCATTCAATCACTCCATTCGTTCCGTAGTTATTTGGTCCTTTGTAATCTCTTGACATAATCGCTACGGAAACATCAATCACGGATGCCGTAGGCTCTATGTTTTTATCCACCATTCCTTTTAACAACAAGGTTTCCGCCTGACCGCAAGTTTGATATTCCGCAGTCATATCTTGCCTTGATACAGTTTGCAACTTCTCTTTGCTGCGGCTTATTGATTGTTCCGTCAACGCAAGTCTGTCTGTCTGTCTGTCTGTCTGTCTGTCAAGATTGTGTTGTGGTAATGTGCCGTTGTCAATAAGCTGTTTTATCAGCCTGTCAGCCTTTTCATTGTTGATGTAATACTTTTCATCTACATTATCCTCAAGATAGTCTTTTAACTTCTTTTTGAGTGGGATAGGCTGTGGGAAATGGTAATTGTATTCACCTAGGAATGAAAACATAAAACATCTTTCACGATTTTGTGCTACACCATAATTTTTAGCATTTAAGTCTTGATAGTAATTTGTGTAGCCAAGGCTTTCAAGGAAATCTAGCCACTTTCTAAAATCAGGCATATTATCTTGACTATGCACCTGTGGCACGTTCTCCATGAATAAAATCTGTGGTAATTCTCCGTTGCTATCTCTGATTTCTGTTAGTATTCTCTCAACTTCCCATAGCAGACCGCTTCTTGTACCACTGCCCTTAGACATTCCGGCTTGTTTTCCGGCAACTGATAAATCCGTACAAGGGAATGAGTAAGTAAGTAAGTAAGTGAATGCATTTGTGTCGCAGATATTCAAATCTTCTGCATGAACCTTAGTTATATCCATTGTAGGAAAATCTGTGCCATGCACTGCGTTATAGCTTGCTATGGCATACTTATCAAACTCCACAACTCTGTAATGCTCAAATTTAGCACCTATTCTCTTTAGTGCCATTGCCTGACTTCCGTAGCCGGTCAGCCAGCAAATAACTCTATAAGACGTATTGGCTTTGTGACCTTGATAGGCTCTCTAATTATGTCAAATAATGTTATCTGCTGCATTTCATCACTTCCTCTCTGTATTTCCAACCATATCCACCGGCATGGTTTCTCAAGCCTTTGCACACTGCTCTGATATTTGAGCTAGTTTTCATATTATTTTCTCTTGTTGCTTCCGATATTGAGCTATATTCAGAAATAATTTCTTTTGTGTTCAAATCAATTTTTAATACTGCTCTGCAAGGTCTGCCGGCATGGTACTTTTTTCTGTCTTGTAACCCGGTCCTGTATGCGTGTAATTGGTTTTCTGAATTATTGCACCATTCAAGATTTTCAATTCTATTGTCGGTTTTAATGCCATTGATATGATTCACTTGTGGCTTATCAAAAGGATTTTCAATAAAAGCCATTGCAACCAATCTATGTACTTGTTGCGTTGGTAACGCTTGAATGTGAGTGATAACACGGTATCCCTTTTTGCTAATTGATTGCTTAAGCACTCTGCCGTGCTTTATATAGTATCCTTTCCCATTCCATATCCGTTTGTCTTTAGAGCGAACATTACCAATATTGGAAGCTTCATATCCAATGCAGTTTGGTATGTCTTTCCATATTTCTTTCATTTTCTCTTACCAAAAGGAAACCTCGGTTTTATGTGCGCACAACCTATTCCTTTCTGATAAATTAATTAATGTTTAATATTTTCGCTACACCACTGCTCTTGTATATCATCATCGGTCTTATCTCGCCCACGGATGTCGTACCACGCAAATGCTACCTCTGTCAGACCGATTATGCCGAATGCTATGAGGGTGGTGTATACTACTGTTGCTATGCTGGTCATTCTTCATCGCTCCAATCAATAGCTTGTCCGCAAGCTTCACAATAAGTTATTTTTTCCTTGATTTTACTTTCTTGTGGCGCAATAAAATACACTTCTGTCAAATCACAATCACATGCATGGCATGTATGAGCTTCTTTTTTCACTCCCCAAGATGAATCTATTGTTTTATTCGGTTTCTTTGGTATCTGCTTTTCTATTGCTGATATTGCAAATCTAATTGCTTCTAAAACGTTGTAATCAGGGTATGGCTTCCATCTTTCTTTTAGATACTCAAAATGCATTCGCAAAAATTCAATTGCTTTTTTCGCTGTCATATTATTCCTCACTTTCTAATAACTCTGGATTGTCGAAAATGTTGCCGATAACCTCTACTGTGTCTATCAAATCATCCTCATCATTAAAATTCCAATAGATTTCCCACAATGATATATAATTATCGTTTTCGCAAGCATATAAAATGTTTTCACACCCTGTAACACGCATAATATTTGATTGTATTTCTTTCCAATCAATATTTTTTCGATACCCAATGCCAAAACCACCACACACGTACTTGATAACCCCTCTATGTCCTAAGAGTTCCACAATATCATTCTCCCAAATCAGCTTGCCGTTCTTATCTTTCAAGCCTGTACATTGGCAAATAGTGGATGGGTCAATTTCACTCCATCCGTCTGTCTCTCCACTAGAATAAAATATTGTGGCGGGTTCAAATATTAGATGAACTTCTTTATCATACATATCTAAACCTTTTACATAATGTCCTGTAACCCATTCTTCATTATCAAGTCGTTGTGCCTTGAACAAATTTCTGTCTTCCATATTCTCTCCTTTTAGTTGTACATTTCGAAGTACATTTCGTCTCTGTCGTAGCCTTCTCCGAAGATTCTCCAATTAACTCTGAATGCAACAAAAAAATTTAATTATCGTAAAGCCTATGGCAAAATGGTGCCAATCCCAGCTTTCATGGTACTCTGCGCCAAAGGTTATCCCCGAGCGCTTGCCTATTCCGAAAGCGAACGATACATGATGATTCTTACTCTTGAACACTACCGTTCCTGGTGTTGATTTAACTCTCTTCATATTATTCTCCTATTCTGCTTCTGATTGAAGCTCTTTAATCCACCCATCATAATCCCATGAGCTTCCACATATAGCATCACTCGTTACAGTCGTTAGAAATTCTGCTAACTCTTCATCCGACATATTCCTTATTCTGTCGGCATTAGTTGGCTTATCGCTTTCCACAATTTCAAAATATGTATCAATGTAACCTAATACAATTTTTAAATCGTAAGAACTATATCCGATAGAATAATCGTTTTTACCAACCTGTCTGTACTTCAATTCATAATAAGGCTTATTGTTTAGCATATGTGCGATTATTTCTAAGCTGTTTACCCTAGCCTTATTTATCTTTGCCGTTCTGTTATCACATCCGCAACAAGGCTCATTATCTCTTGAGTTGCTGTTGTGCTGACAGTTGCAAGTGCTATTAATACTGCCATTCAATTCAGCCAATTTGTTATAATAGTATCTTATATACTCCTTACCATACATATTTACTACCTTTTCAAACTCGTAAACAGCATTGCATTCCGCAAGCTCTTTTATTTGTTTGCTACTACACATTATTCTCCACCTCTCAATTCTTCCAACTTCTTAAATTAAGTCCGCCACACCTCATACAATAAAACTTTTATATCCTCTGGCATATTCGCACAAATAACCACAATGTCCGCAATATTCTTTTCCGTTACTAACTGATATTTTTTTGGGTTCTGACACATTTTCCCTCTCGAACAACTCTCCGTGTTTGCATTCTATACAATAATCATAATTTTCTTTATGCTTGCAAATATTACAATCAATCATTGTTGTGCCTCAATTCTTTCAGTTTTGCTTCGGCTTTTTCTTTTGTGGAAAAATACTTGCGATTTTCCTTGTCAATATCCTCAATCTCGTATATCGCAAGCTCCCTTATAGGTCTTTTCATAACCATTGCATACTTAGGATTGTTTATATCAACAATGTAATACACATATTTGCAAGGTAATTTAACAAGTCTGTCCTGTTCCTCTAAGTGCTGATACTCTTTGGATTTTTCAAGCCATTCGGCTAACTGCTCGCAATCTTCTGCACTTTTAATGCAAACAGCGCGCATAGGATTATTTATATCAAAGAAATCTGCATGATAACGATGCTTTTTAGCTGATTCTTGCGCACGTTCTATAAATTCATCAATATTCATTACTGCTCCTTTCTGGAAGTTTAGCTAGTTTCCATGGTGTACACCTATCGCCACTCCACGATGTTGTTCCGTTGTTCCAAGCATAAACGCCCCCATTCTCATATTTCGCAAAATATCTTTTACCCCACTTGGAAAAACTGTTATCTCTTACCAGTATTGGTGTATCAACTGCAACTTTTGACCAGTCAATTGGTGGTTCAACATATTCGCTATTCGCCCACTTTCTCATTTCGTTCCTGTCGCACCCCTTGCCTAAAACATAGAACAAGCAATCTTTACACGGCAATTCTTGACACGTTATTGGCTCTAATGTTGCTTTGTTAGCTGCCATCCAGTTACCATTACAAGCAATATCCAAAATCTCTTCTGCAAATTTCTCCCTATTTGTCATTGTTTTGTACTCCTTTCCCATAATCCGGCATATGTTTAAATCTTTCATATGCCTTATTGTCTCTGTGTCTTTCCATGTAGGCTTTTGCCTATTATCGTTCATCTGCTTTATGTGAGCATTTTGAGTACTGTCGTTATCCCATGCGTAAGTCATTAATCAATCACCTTTATGTACCTTTCATCAACGTAATTAACTTCATCAGCAAGGCATTGCGCCACCTTTGGCAATGTCAGACCGAATTGATTAAATTTATACAGCGTGTCGATTAAGTCTCTAAATTCTGCGATAAACTCTTTAATTTCCTTAACCGACAATTTAAACATCAGCTTAAGTGCCGTACACGCTAAAGTCATGTAGCTGTATGCCGTATCATTTAAAAGCTGTCGTGTGTCGTTTATCGTGAGTGAATTGTTTCTCTGATAAATCCTAATCAACTGTTGCATCGGGATTAAATTAATCTCTTTCTGCACATCAATGCCGTATCTGACTCTCAAAAGTTCGGCAAGCGTTTCAGTTTTCATTTCATTTTCGGTCTGTGCCCTTTCAAGGTACTCATTTATGGTTCTTTCGAGCCTTACAATTCGCTTATTGCCAAATCCATGATGCAAATACAGTACATAATAGCCCAAATCCATAAAGTCTGTGAAAGACCGACTTACGAGCTTTCTACGGTTATTGCTGTTTTTCAGCGTAACTTTTTCTGATTTTGTCCATGTAAAATCCGGCTCTTTGTGCTTTTTCTTTAGTTTTAGTTTGTTGCTCATATTTTTTCATTCTTTCTTCAAGTTCTCGTTTTGCCCTAATAAAACAGGCTTCGGTAGTTTCTTCTGTGACTTTTACAAGTTCTTTACCGCGCCACCGGATAGTTATTTTTGCTTCTTTGCTATTTGTTCTGTAGAACATTTGCAAGTCATATTTCCTTTGCAGTGGTAGGTAAAAATCGTAAAAATCTTTCAAGGTGTCCATTGTGAATTCCTTTCTTTTATTTTCTGTCGTGCAATGTTTGCCTTTTCACAAGTTGCGTTCTTAACGTTTTGCTGATAGTGTTTTTCACAGACCTTATATCCGGGCTTTACCGGATTATCACAGAAAAAACATAGTCCTTGTTCATATCTGCCGGTTCTTTCAGGCATTTTAACTCGTGCTCTTCTCATTGTTTCCCGGCAAAATGTGCAAGTGGTGTGCCCCAGGTCTGCTTTCCTTTTACGACAACGTGTGCATATGCCATTTTTCTTGTCTTTTTCGTATCGTGCTTTTCGCCATGCTTTTTGTCGCTCATTGTATTTTTCAACATCAGTAGCACGTATCTTTGACATGGCTTCGGCTGATTTTGCCCTACACTCAACACAACTTTTTTCGTCACCATATAGCAAGTTTTTACCACATCTAGGGCAAACACCAACTGCCTGTAATTTTTTATAAAGCTCTCTGCCGTACGCTGTACGTTTACTGTTGCACGCCGTGCAAACCACACCTTCTCTATCGAGTGGTTTTCCGCAAAGCACGCAAAGGTTACTGGCTTTTCGTTCTTCATATCTCTGTCTTGAATACTTGTCTTTTATCATTTTTCGCTAGGAGTAAAACATGTTTTAATTGGTCGACCAAAACCTCTTTACCTCCTATCTTTTCATCTGCTCGATACGTTCCTTAATTTCTTTTGGCATTGGAACACCTTTAATCGGCTTATTTTGGCTTTTATTATCTTCGAGCGATAATTTTATCGTCTGTTGATTTTTAGAGCCGATTTGAGCCGAATACGAGCTTTTATTGGTACTTTCAATCAATGCCTGTATATCCTTTGGCATTTTTTGATATTCCTTTGCTCGATTAACAACTGTCCTGTAAGTTCTCATAAAATTTGACTGGACTACATTTTCAATACTCTTGCTGTCCGTCAGTGCCCAATTCCTAAGATTATCAGGACTTCCGACAGCCTTTTGTACGAGTGGCGGCAGCTTGTTAAATTCTTCAACTGCACCATAGTAGCCATTTCTAAGTGCCTTGCTAACAAGCATCCATGCTTCCATTTCGTTAAGCTCCTGTGGGGATTGAACCTCATGCAGTTTGTTAATTAGCTGTCCGATGCTCGGTGCAAATCCGCTTGTATCGGAAAAAACATATGCTTTAAGTGCGACTGATACTTGTTCATAAGTGCAATTTTCCAACATCATATTCCACACATCTACTGTCTCTGATAAATTGCTCGGCTTGTAATTGGGGTAGCAATCACACATTATGCGAATGATTTTAACTGTCTCGTCTCTTGTCATTTCTCTACCTCATACGTTATCCCAATCAATGGTGCCTTTGTTAGCTGAATGTGGCTCGTTATCCTTTAGCGCAAACAAGCCTTGCCAACAATGGTCTACTGACTGATTAAGAATTTTAACAGCCAAATCGTTATCACCCTTTGAAAGTCTCTCGATAGTGTTCATAGCTCGGTGCAATGCCATTTCAGTGCATATTGGCTTTTTGATTTTTTTTCGCATTGTCAAATATTCCTGAAAAGCACTCTCTAGCATTTCATCATCAGGGTAGTAAACAGTTTTCTTTTTAGATATTGATTTATCAATATCTTTTTCTTTTATATCCTTGCCTTTACTATCCTTAACTATACTATTCTTATCTATACTTACCTTACCTATACTTTCCTGTGGCAGACAAGTGGCAACCACTTGGCAACCATCTGGCAACCCATTGGCAACCACACGGCAACCATCATCAGAAAATGTGTATACACCATTGGATTTTATCTTTAATTTTGCCAATTCTTCCTTAAAATTCGTTGGTGTATACCGGTCTTTTCTCAAAGCGTTTGCCATGCGCCAATGCTTAATTACAATCACACCATTATCAAACTGATAAATGTATCTTTTTTCCAGTAGTTGTTGTAAATCAGCCACACTTGCGTGAGCTTTGAACATGGAAACTGATACCTGATTGCAAAATCCGTCATCATCAGCAGACATAGATAAATGCAAATATAAGGCTTGCGCACTTGATGATAAAGCCATGAAATTATCATCATCAGTGACTTTTTTTGTGAACATTCTACGTTCTGCCATTTTTAATCTCCTATTTTCAAGTCTCGGTTGATGTATTTTAATCTTTTTCCTCGTGGTTTATATTGTTATATCTTTTTCTTAATGTGTTCTGTACCTTATTCATACCCTTGAAACCACCGACAATAAAAGCTATCTCTGCTCTATTTTCCGTCGCTTTTGTTTCTGCTTCCATATCGTGTAGTCCGTACTCTACCTGAATAATTTCATTTGCAGTAATTCTTTTCAGAATTTCATCACATTTCTTCTTGCTTAAAAACTTCACTCTGTTTTACTCCTTTCAACAAATTTCAGTTTGCCTGTTCAATTTCTACATCAACATCAATATGCAATCTTTTTTTCTTTCCTGTATTAACATCAATACAGGAAACATACCCATTTGTACTCTCCAACAAATGCCCTACTTTGTAAATATCACCCTCAAATCTGAACACATCTCCTTTTCTTAAAAATCCTATCTGCGTAATCATATATCTACCTCCATAAATCCTAATTTATCTTTACATCAAATTCTCTTTTGATTTCAGGATATCTACCAAATTAATGTATAGACAATTCCTTTGCCTGTTGTTGTTATATCAAGTGTTATCTCGGTAGTGCCTTTTTCTTTTAAGTTTTGGATAAAATTATTTACTTTGCCTGTTCTTTTCTCTTACCAGACTGGCATCCTTTCTAAATTTCAGTTTACAACATTAAACACTTTTCTTCTGTAAGTTTGCCACAACTCTGCAACCATAAAGTTCTAACAAATCATGTAAATCAAACTCTTCTAATTCATTCTCATCAGCGATTTTATCGCTATGCACAAGAATCTCATCATCCATCTCGGCTGCATGAATTGTCTGCCTAAGAATACTTAACATAGTATCTACTGCATACTCAAAACCTTTAAGATTATCTTCGTTCATACCACCTGTAAGAGCGTCTTTCATTTTATTCATCTGTTCCTCTAAAAACTTTGGAACATTACAAGCTATAAACATCATTTCTTCATTCATTTTCTTTTTTCCTTTCTCATAAATACTTGATTTTTTAGGAACTATGGTTCAATAAACAAGCGGTCATGCCTTACCTCTCCACAACGCTGTTTAATTTGCCTAATAACTCATCGTTAATCATCTTAGCAGATATATCAACATGCATATTTGCAATGATTTTTTTCAAATTTTCTATCGCTGCTTCATATCCACACTTATATCCAATGTTGTAACAATTCTCAGTAGTTGATTTTATTTCTTCTAAGTGTTGTGATTTATCCATAATTGCCGCCTTTCTTTTCATTTACTCAACGTCCTTATATGAATCTGCATTAATAAGCTCCATAAATTTATCTAGTTGCTTCTGTGACACCTTATTGCCCTGTTTATCCTCTCTAATCGTCACAACAAGGTGTTTTTCGATGATATGCGATAATTCCCTTGCGAGGTTCTTTCTACCTTGCTGTACGCCCTGCAGATAGCCCTTAGGCGCTTTTCTCTCGCCTATTGAACCACTAGCACGATTTTCCCCTTGACCGCCTAAACTGACATTTCTAAGTTGATAACCCTTATCGGCATATAGCTTGATGTAATACTTCTCTTTCTCGTCAAGCTGGCTTTCGGGAAAATTCAGAAACTCAGCTCGCCAACCATAAGGGTTTTTCTCTTTATCGTACAGCTTATGCTTGCGTAAACTAAGGTCTATATGCTGTTCATAGCCTACAAGGTGGCTTGCCAATCTGCTAAGCGTATGCACCGCCTGTCCGATATACGCATACTTAAATCCGTTTTCATCTTCTCGAATCAAGAAGTATATCCCGCTTTTGTCATTCAGTTTTGGATTCAGCTTCAATAGTCGCTTTTTGTTTTCCTGTTCTATCGCCTTGGCTCTTGCTATGTTCTGATAATTCAAGCGTTACCACCTGCCTTTACTATCTCGATTGCCTTATCAATCCACTTAACATCAGCGTTCATATTCTCATATAGCATATAAGCCTTAGTTTCTTTCAACTGCTCCACAACTTTATCTACATCATAGGCGGTTGGTTGGCGATTAATCAGGTTTATCCAATCAAACGCTCTTGATTTCTCTGTTATTGTGTTTCTAACATCAGTCATCAGAACATCTGCATCAATCAGTCCCATTGCTCGCCCTCCTGTTCCATGCTTTAATAGCTCTTTTCTTAGACCCCTCGATATTTTCTATCGTGTCATCCTCTTTGCTCATATCTGGGCAAAACCCACTTGTCCTTGCACCGCAGTTACATGCACACCATACTGTAAACCCTATATAATCTTTCTTTACTGCTTTTACTTTTGCTTTCCCACCACAGAACGGGCATGGTCTTAATTCTTCACTCATTGTTCATCCTCTTTTCTTCTAGACTGTTCCGCTTCTGATTGAAGCCATTTCCTAACTTCCACATTACAATTTGTGCAAGTTTTATGTGCGCTACAATCGCATTCCCCAATACCAGCAAGACATTCTTTGCTAAGTCCTGTAATAAGCTCAACTAACTCTTTATCCGACATTTTTCTTATCCTGTCGGCATTTGTCTGTTTGTCACTTTCTACTATCTCAAAATATTCATCAATGAACTCCAGTACAGTTTTTAAATTGTACGAGCTGTACCCAATGTGGCAGCCAATCTCACCAACATTTCTGTACTGTAAGCTATAATAAGGTTTACTATCTATCATTTTCATGATAATAGACAAGTCGGTTACTCTTTCTTCTTTTGCATTGTTCATCGTAATGCCCTCCATACATCAGTCTCGTCATTAATAATCCATACATTGGGTGTTATGCATTGAATCATGCAAAGTGTTTTCCCAGTTGTATTATCAATCTTTCCAAAGGGGCAAGTCGGACATTCGTTATCCTCGCACACTGTCTTGATAATTTTTAGAGCAGTTAAAATACTTTTTGCCTCAACTATTACTCCGCCAACTTCTTTCTTCATCTTCTCCACCTCTCAATTCTTTCAGTTTTGCTTCGGCTTTTTCTTTTGTGGAAAAATATTTGCAGTTTTCCTTGTCAATGTTCTTAACCTCACATATTGCAAGCACCCTTATAAATCTTTTCGCAATCCATTTATTATTGTTTATATCAACAATGTAATACACATATTTGCAAGGCAGAATAACAAGTCTGCCCTGTTCCTCTAAGTCCTCATAATCTTTCAGTTTAAAGTACACCTCTAGCCAATATTCGGCGTTATCAACTAATGTCGGTATTTCTTTATTTTTTATTTGTTAATCTCTTCATTACTTCTTCTTTCTACCACACTGGGTAATAATTCCCTTTATCATCAGCCACCCAATAACCTGTGCTCCAAGTATCAGTTAATGGGTCGTAGACTTTTCTGCCTTTAATCATTTTCCGCCTTTCTCCTCATTACTAATTCAAAGCCTGTATTCGGGTATGCGATAGAGTATTCTTCTTTACCCTCCATATTAGCCATAAACCACTCAAATACAGAAGCTATTGCACTATCTGTTATATCTGTTTTCTGCCCTATCCACATATGTTTTTCTGTATCTTGCATTCCATAATAAATCCGGTTAGTAATAGGGCTTACCCCTGTTTCTTTTCTTTTTGCCATATAATTTCCTTTCTAAAAAGGGCACTCATTAGGATTAGCAAGTAGCCATTCCTTGTTGCGCTCTGCAACATCCACATTTGCCCCACAAGCGACTTTTTTCATCTTCTCGATAAAACTATCTCTATCAGCGTTTTCTGCCGATAGATGGCACATTATGACGTTCTGTAAGCTATCAGAATAATTTGCCTTAACGAAATCACAAGCTGTGTCAATGGATAAGTGACCTCTGAATACATGGTTAGCTTTGCCTGTGTTATCCCTGTCGATTAAATCTTTGTCATAATTCACACCTAAGAGAATGTGGTTTATGTCTTTAAACTTCCACTTGACAACTTCACAATCGGTTATATAAAGCATTCTCCCCATTTCCTTGTGAGTAATCAGAAAGCCATATATCGGGCAAGGTTCGCCGTTTGCGTGTGTGTGTGTCCAGCTTCCGTCTATTGTTGTTAAATCAAAAGGTTTTACTGTAAATTCACCCATATTCATTGACATATAATCAATCTTCAAATATGGTGCATAAATCGGTATTCCCATTAACTTAAAATCTTCAACCGATAATGAATGGTCTTTGTGCCCGTGCGAAATTACAGCTCCAACAACATTTGATATTTTCCAATCAATACCCTTTTTGATAGTCTTTTCTGACACACCCAAATCAAGTAATAGGATTTCTCCTGTGTTACTAATTAGGGTATATGTATTACCTGTACTTCCTGTTGCTATACATTTAAGTTTCATCATTTCACACCTACTGTCATAACTGCTGGATTTACAGCTCCGCCTCCGTCATAGTCATACTTTTTGTTATGCCACTTTCTCAAATACTCTCCGTATTCCCAGTACTGTGAAAGAATGCTAACTGCACATCCGTACATAAATCCTGTAATGCCCTCTGTGTCTGCTTCACGGCTCAATCTGTCTGCATTATCAGCAAAACACTTCATAACATCATTGCTCTTGTTGATTTCTGCTTCCAACAGTTCAGCCCACCTTTCAGCATAAGTGAAGCAAGCTCTGCTGTATCCGTCACTGTTCTTGTCGTACCAATCCTTGTATTTTTCTCTTTACCTTTAATAATTCTCATACTCACACCTCGATTTCATCATCCTGTGGGAACTGAAAAATAGCATTGTTAATAAAATCTACTTTTGACGGCTGATTTTCTGCTTGCACAATAACACCGCATTTCTTTAATCTTTCAAATTCCTTTGCCATATTTTCTGAAATATCAACATTCTGCATTATGATAGGCATTCCGATATATGCTTCTCTCAGCATTTCCATAGCCTTAAGTGCCTTTGCTTCGGTGGAATATTCAGCAATTTGCATGTCATCACTAAGTGACTCAACGCCTGTTAAGTTTTTATTCAGAAAATAAATTCTTGACCTGAATCTCTGAATAATCACCTCTTCATATGGCATATCAATTGTTCCGTCCTGTGAAATTACTCTCATATCAGCCCTCCTCACTCTGCATGAATGGCGGTAGCTCCTCTGACTGCTTGTCGGCTGTGTCGGTCGGCTCCACATCAATTATGTTGTCCTCGTCAAAATCTACGCTATTTGCGTTTTCTTTGATTTCATCAGCAACAACCTTTTCTGTATCAAGTTTTACATCTGATACATTTTGAAATTCCTCTTGTGCATATAAACCTTGAAATCTATCTGGAAACGCTTCTCTTAAAGCCTGTACAACAGCTACTTTTCTAATCATTGTGGCTGGCTTTTTCGCCCATTGGCTATTAAGCGAACCATCTTTTTTTCTTCCTGCATACTCATCAAAACCTACCGACTGATACTCGTCCTCTTTTCCGTCTATAAAGATTTTCGCCCAGCCACCTACGATAGTTTCGTTAGGTAAAACCATTGTTCCCTCTCGCTCTTCAACAGCTCCGTCCTTTTTAATTACAATAATTCCAGCTTTCTTTCCCTTATATCGTGGGTCCGCATTGGCTCTCTTTGTAAAAACGTCTTTTCCAGTAACTATTGTGGCTGGGTCGTTGCTTCCATACTTAATAAGGTATGCTTCTCTCAAAAACGGATTTAAGTGCTGGTATCTGCATAATGACATAAACATCATTACTTCTCCGTCAGATACATTGCCACCGCCACTTACAAGGTATCTTTTTATCATTGTTGGAGAAATTTTTACCATTTCCCCATTTGATTCATACTCAACTATCTGTGTATTCTCTGCCATAATTAATCCTCCTAAATCTCATTGAAAACCTGAACCGCAAACAGTTCATTAGGTGTCTGCTTGAATAAAACTCCGTCAGATATGACTGTATACATATATCCGTCATACTTAAGCTCTACAGTATGTTTCTTACCGCCCATGTAATAATTTCTCTTCTTAATACTCATTTCTATACCTCACTTTCTTCAAACTCTTTTAACTGTTCTGCCAACTTCTTGCACTCCTCTGCCACATATTCTTCTGTGCGAACTATCGTGCCATCAATGCGGAATCTGTCTTCGCACTCAATCTTCATAGCAAGATTTTCTCTGTAATTAGGAAATCTCTCATAAGCGAGTTTAAGCTCTTTTGCATCGTCACAATGTGCGCAATCAAAACCAAACCACCATAAATCACTTTCTACCGGATAGTTTGAATTTTCTCCACCATCCGCAAAGGTAATACCGCCGTGGCATAAAAAATATGCTTCAATTCGTATTCTTTCGTCTTTATCAAGGCAAGCTCCAAGTAAAGGGAAAATACCGCTTATTTTTCGGTCTCCGACATCTGCTTTCTTAATTTCAAGATAGTCTGAATACTCTTTACCATATAAAGGGTGGTTTTTGGGAATGCCTACATATCCGCACCTATGCCCCATCACGTTGAATGTAACGACACATTTATATCCTGCGTGTTCAAACTCTCGTTCTACAATATATCTATCATTGCTCATATCACACCGCCTCAATCACAAGCTCTTTGTCCTGTGTATGCTTTAGCAAGATTAGCTGGTTATCAATCTGTGGTATTCTCCAATCGTCAACGCTCTCTGTGTCATCAATGATAATTGGAAAATTAACGCTTGCCACTTTCTGAAAAGCTCGGCACACGTCAACCTCTACTAACATCCTTGCACCATGATTGAGATTTCTTGCATATGCTTCGCCATTGTAAACAAAGTCGCAGCACTCCTCGGTATCACCATTTAAGAGTGGTCTGAAAAGCTTTGCTGTGGCAAAATTCAGATACTTATTAACATCAGCCTGTAAGAGTTCGTTTTTCTTACGTGTAAACTCTTTCAGCAAGTCAAGCTTTCTCTCCCAATCAGCTATCTTTTGATTGAGGTCTTTTCTCTTATCTTCAAGGTCGGCTATGCTATCATCTATACGCTTGTTATTCGCCACACCAAGCTCGATTTTTGCATCGACCGATGAAACTTGCCTTAACAGTTCGTTTTGCTCGTCTTTGAGCTTTCTGATAAGCTCTGATGTATCGTTTTCATCGGCAAGGGCTTTCTCTTTTTCCTCGATTTTAGCTTTAAGTGCCTGATACTCACTGTTACCTGTCATGTCAACATCAGTAGGTACCATTCCAAGCTCTTTAGCGATGTTATCACGTTCAAACTTGTTAGCAACAGTATCACGCTTTTCTGTCAGCTCCTTAAGTTCTGCTTCGAGGTCAGCTATTTCTTTCTTCTTATCCTCGATAGCCTGTTTGAATTCCTTGCTGTCACTTGATAATGAATTGCCCTTATCCTCAAGTTCTTTAAGCTTCTTCAATTTTTTATCACTAAAATCAGTTCTCAAACTCTCTATTGTATCTTCCGGCAATCTCTGACCGCACATCGGACAATTAACACTGCTTTCATCAAAGGAAAGTGCCTTTGCTTTTTTCCAGTCAGCACGTACCTTTGCTAAGTCTATTGCGCAATCTTCAATCTCTCTTTCAGAGGTTTTAATGCTAGCCTTTCCGGTTCTTATCATTGACTCTGTTTTGTGAATTGAAGCATTAAAATCATCAATCTGTAGCTGTAGCTCCATGCGCTTTTTCTGATTATCAGCATTGGCTTTTCTCTCCATATCTGAAAGCTCAAATTTAAGGTTCATAATGTCCTCTGTAGCTTTCTGCTTATCCTCTAAAATCTTGTTGTAGTCGGACAGCTTATCTTCAATTTCCTTAAGTTGCGGCTCATAGGTTTTCTTTTGCAATTCAAGCTCTGCAAGGTCTGTATACTCATTGGTGGAATGAATTGTATCAATCCTTGTTGAGATTTCGTCTCTTTCCTTGACAAGTCCTTTTGAGCCATTTCTACCGCCTGTGCCGTTTAGCTTGCCACGGCATACTTTTTTGAGCTGGTCGACGTCACCATCGTCAAACATCGGCTTAAGTTCAGCAAACTGCGGAAACATGTCACAGATTTCCTCGTCAGTACGTGTACCAAAATAGCTTGCAAGTGCTAATCTCTGCTCTGCCTGTGACTTGTTGAGTAACGTCATAGCATTTAAGCAAAATGGTAATACTCCAAGCTCTGCCATGTTGTCATTGATGTACTGATTGTAGTCAGCCATCTTGTATGGCACGTCATTGATTGAGTAATCAGTGATACTACCTGTAATCTCGCCCCTTTTGTTGCGTTTCTGCCTTGTAACCTTTTTCAGAGTCTTTGCTTTTCCGTCAATTTCAAAGGTAACGGCTCTTGTGATGTCAACATCGTCAATCTCAACTCCGCTTTCATCATGCGGTCTTATGCCTGTAATTTCTCTGTCATTCTCATCGTGGCAATTCAACACATCAAGAATAATTCTCTTAACTGTCGATTTGCCGACTTCATTTTGACCGGACAACACAGTTTTCATTGAAAAATCTGCGTCTAATGTGTTTTTGCCGTAGAATTTACAAAAATTCTGTGCAAAAATATGTACAATTCTCATTGTGTTTCCTCTCTTTCTATTATTTGTTTATGGTTTTCAGAATCAAATTTCCATGCAAACTTGATTTCTTCACTACTCTTAAGTATGAGTCCGACTCCGATACAAAAAGCCACTCATTAGCCACGTAATGAGCCTTGTTGAGCAATAACTTCTGCTCTCTCGTTAATGGCTTCAATCGGTATCTCGTATCGCCTAGCCTAATCCTTCTTACATTGTCGCTCATTTAGTTTCTCCATTTCTTTATCTAATAACGCTTGAAAGTCAAATGATTTATCCTTGTGCCGTTTAGCTCGATATAGTTCTTGTAGGTAATCGTTAGCACTCTGACGCTTCAATTGGCTACCAATCGCAGTAGATGTCAAGATTTCCATTTCCGCTCCCTTCGTCATATACAATCCCTTGTATGCCAACAGGAGTATCAACTACAGTTCCCTGTGGTAAATCATCACTTGCAATCACAACGTATTCGTTTTCATCTACAACAAGCCCATGCTCATTTAAATGTCTGCTCGGAATATTTAGACCGCCTCCAGGTAACACCCTCTGTGAGTACCACGTATAAGTGTAATCGCCATATCTGACTCGCCCTAGCTTCTTAAATCGGCTACAACTGTATTTCTTACGGCAAGTTGGAATTGTTGGCTCTCCATAGGTCTGCTCAACTACAACCGGCTCATTCTGAACTACTGTCGGCTCAATCTTCCCAAGCATTACATCATTTAAATAGGAAGAAACACCGGCTGTCAGTTCAACTTTGCTATCTGCTTTCGTTGCTATTGGCTTTAAGATCATAATTCCAATTATTAAAGTCGATAACATCAATATCCTTTTTTTTCTCATGCGGTTCGCCCTCCTCTATGAGACATATTGCAATCAGTATCAGCCAAAATACTGTTACGATTGCTCCGACGATAATACTCGCTGTCTTAATTCCGTATGCCAACGATAATCCAAGGAAAAATGCAAATGCTAATGCTCCGAAAATCAAATAGCCACAGCCGGTGCAGAATTTCTGCTTTAAAGTTCTTTTTCTCATACAATCACCTCACTATACAAAACTCTGTTGAGCGTTTGCGTCCTGAATAAGCTCATCAAGATACTTAGGCACGACATAGCAATCAATGAACTCATGCACATCGTCTATATACTTTCTCTTGATACTCTTATAAGTAGATACACAACCATACTCACGCTTTAACTGTGTCCATATATCAGAGAATGTCTTATGCCTGATACTGTTATCCCTGTATGCTTCGCTCTGCTTGCCACCAAGAATATTTACAACTCTGCGCTTAACATGCTGTTGTATCTCGTCAATATCGCAACTATAAAGTGGTACATTTTCCTTAAGTTCGCTCACATCATCTTTGATGTCGTTTACTTTCTGCTCTAATTCTGTATAGCCCTGTGCCAAAAGCTGTATCTGACCGCCTGTTGTCTTTGGCATACCATAACTGCCTGTTTTTCTGATTGACGGAAGTACCTCTGATGTAACCCATTCTGTAAATCTCTCTGCGCTTTCTTTACGGCTCTGAAAGATTGTCTTGTAAAGATTACTTTCGTCAATAAAAATCATCTTCTGCTTGCCACCATTTGTAAGGGTATCGGTAGTAACTATACCCTTTTGTCTTAATCTGTTTTTGCAATCAGAAACATTTTTGATTTCTAGCACTCTGCATATATCAGCCAAGCAAAACATAGGTTCATCATTTATTACTGCTGTTCGGACTTCTCCGAACTCTTCATTATTGAAAATTTGTAAATCGTTCATGTTTTCTCCTCTCTACTCAATAAAATAAGAAACTTCTACGCCAAAATAATTAGCAATCTTAATTAGCTTGTCTGTTTTTGGCATTGATTTTCCCGACTTCCAATCCGAAAAAGTACTTCGTGCCATTCCGAGTTCCTCCGACAGTTTGTAAAACGAAACGTTTCTAGCTTTTATGAGCGTGTCAAGTTTTTTGAAGCTTGCCTGTCGTTTTTTCTTATTCAATTTCCCATCTCCTTTCTTGACAATAGTTAGGAAATCCGTTGCTATAAAAAGTGCCATATAAGGCAACGGCTGTTAGAGATAGTACGCTAACAGTTTTTGTTTTTAGTTCAAAAATCCTAACTAAGTCTTGATAAAAATTAGAAAATCGTGTATACTATGAATTGTCCAGAAACATAATATTATTTTCTCAATTTTATTTTTTATTGAGTTGAGATTTCCTAACTTCTTTTTCATTCTACATTAGGAAGTCTTATTTGTCAACCCCAAATGTTGAGAAATCACAACTTTTTTTAAAGGAGATTTTCTATGTACGAAAGATATTGTAAATTAAGAGACTCAAAAGGGTTAAATGATTCAGAAGTGGCTAAATATGGCGGTTTCCCTAAAAGTACTTTTTCAGATTGGAAAAAGGGAAAAAGCAGTCCAAAATTATTTAAGTTGGTAAAAATTGCAGAATGTCTTGATTGTTCACTTGATTATTTAGTTACCGGAAAAGAGCACCATTCAGTTGTCGAGGAAGCAACAAAAGACTTGGCTCTGTCGAAAATGGATAGTAAAATCAAGGACTACGCTTTGAAATTATCTAAATTGTCGGATAAAGAGCAAGAAAATATTATGAATTTAATAGATATGATGTATGAAAATACTCAAAATAAATCAAATTAATAAGAAAGGTGGTATTTTATTATGAGTAAAACTGTTAAATGTCCTAAATGGGGTTGTGATGGTGTTGGCATACCTGTTGATACCAAGAAAAAATTCTCATTCGGTAAAGCACTCGTTGGCAACACAGTAGGCGGTCTCTTCGGACCTGTCGGTGCCGTTGTCGGTACTGCTACCGGAATTAAAGGCAAGAACGGCAAAACAAAGTTTGTGTGTTCAAAGTGCGGTAACGTTTGGGAAAAGAAAATATAACCACAAGGCAGAGTTTTTACTCTGCCTCTATTTTTCCTTTAATAAATATGTACAAGTACAATAACAGGTCTTTATCTTCCAAGCCCTCAATCATTTTAATTATTTCTTCTTTATATTCCATACAATGCCACCTCCGATACATCAATTATAGAACATTTGTTCTTAAACGTCAATAAGGACGGCAGAAAAATCCACCGCCCTACCGAAACTTGAAGAGTTCTCTTATTTGAGAACATCATTAGTCTAGCATTGGAAAAATAAATATTGTGTCGAATATTGACAATTGATTTCTAAAAGAATAAAATAGGATAAAAGAACTAGAAAGGGGATTTTTTATATGAAAAGATATAGAGAATACTGCATTAACAATCATTATGTTAATATTGGCGATTTAGATAAGTATTATCAAGGCAATATGGAAATGGTTTGTAGACACATCGAGAGTAACTATCTCGTTGACCGCAAAACTTCAAGCTATTATGTAAATTTATACATACAAGATAAGCCGTTTAAAAAGAAAGATTCTGTATTAAGCACAATAGCTATTTGCTTTTGCCTACCGCTTATACTATGCGCGCCACTTTTTCTCGATGTAATATGTATCATAACAGCACTGATACTTGCTATCATTGATTTAGCTCTTAAGAGTTCAGAACAAATTCCAAGGCGCCATGTAGGTTCGATTGTTGCTATTGTGATATGTGTTCTTTCTGCTTTAGGATTGATTTTTGTAGACCATTCAAGTACTGATACCGCTAAAAGTGACAAGAAGTCCAATAATCAAATTGAGAGTGAAATAGAAGCCGAGACAGAGGGTAATTCCTCGCAAGATTATCAAAGGATTGAAGCTCGTGTCGGAGAGGGAATAACTTATCAAGACAACATAAATGTAGCTTTAACTGATTTTTATGAAAATACGAATTATGATTACGAAAAGCCTAAAAGCGGATATAAATATGTTACTTTTAGCTTTCAAGTGGTAAATAATAGTGATGAAACATTTAGTTTTTCTTATACTAATGCAACTGGATATGCTGATAACGTGCAAGTCGAAAACAAGCTTTATTTGACTGACAGCTCTTCGATTTTAGAGCTTTCGCCGGGCAGAACTGGAAATGTCGATATATCGTTTGAAGTTCCAACAAACGCGCAAAGTATTGAAATGGATTACAATTTCAATCCATTCGCAGATGATGTCGGAGTATTTATAGGGCAATAATCAGAGGGAGGGGAAGCCCCCCCTCTTTTTTTTATTCTAGTTGTGAAGTAATATACTCATATTCCTCTTGCGTTATTTTACCGCTTGCTACTCTGTCGAGCAGTTCTTCCTTGGTTACTCTGTCACTCTCGTATAATCTTTTGAGACTTTCAACTAATATTCTCATATTAAAGCACCCCCTCATCCATCAACTGTCTTGTGTAGTTGTCTATCGCTTCCTCATCAGAGTGCTCGTTAATCTCTTTTGCCTGTTCCATAGCAATAAGATACTGCGAGTATTCATCTTGTGTCAGCTCTCGCTCCTCGTACTCCCAATGCTTAGGCTTGTAAGTAAAATCATCCTCTCTCCCTGTTGCTTCAACCGATTTAATGTTTTTTCGCTGATAAACGATATTCGGAGAAGATGTTGTGTCAATGTCAAGCGGCTTGTCCGATTGCATACTCTCTACGAGCTTGTATTCTGTCATATTCAATACACCTTGCCTTTCTGTCTACTGTTGAAATTTTGTGTTTTAGTTTTCCGAAATCTATAAATGGTTTAATATGTTCCCTGTAATAATCGTAAATATCGCAATTTTTAATCCACGCAAGAGCAGAAACCATTTGTTTTGAGTCAAATATTGTAACCTTTGTTTTTTGCCATATTCTAACTTCCTTAGCTCTTATTTTCTTAAGGATCGTTTTTCTTAAGGTGGTTCTATTCCTATAGAATTTATATCCCATGAAATCAAGCGCTCTTCCATATGTTGCTGACTTTCCATTCTTGCCGACATATGGATTTCGGGGCAAATAGTGAAAATGAAATATCTGCCAGTTCACCTTGACTATCAGCCCTAATTCTGCAAGCCTGTTGTCAATCACGGCTTTTACCTGGTGCAATTTCTTTTTGCTTGCACAAAATATAGCCATATCGTCAACATAGCGTGCATATTTCAGTTCGATACCGAGTGATTTGATTTCATGGTCAAGCTCACTTAAATACCAGTTAGCAAACCATACAGAGGTATAAAAGCCAAGTGGTAAGCCATTCGGCACGCAGTATATAACATTTTCAACAATCCGCATGAATTTAAAATCTTTGATTTTAGATTTAAGCTTTTCAATTAATTTATCCTGTGGAATACTAGCGTAAAATTGCTTCACATCAAGCTTATAACAATATTTAATGGTCTTACCGCCTTGCCTTATCCATTTGCATATACATTTCTTGCCATACGCACCGCCACGCTTAGGAACCGAGCCATAACTATGCTCATACATTTCCTTGTTAAACATGGGCTTAAGCACGTTTACTATCATGTGATGTACTATTGACTCCATAACTGTCGGTATTACTATCTTACGTTTCTTTCGTGATATTCCGTCATATATTTCTTTGGGCTTATGCTCAAAAAGTGTGAAGTTAATCGCATATTCTCTAATTTTGGGTATGTATGTATCAAGGTCTGCTAAAATTTTCCTAACCTTGTTTCTTCTCTTTTTACCCTTAGAGAAATTCTTAATTGCAAGTATTATATTTTCGTCTGAAATAAATTCAGCATATAGATTTCTGTATGTTCTCATACGTATTCTCTTCCTATCCTCTCTACCACGTTCGACCATATCCTACTACTAGCAGTAGCTTGCATCGAGTTAATTTTTACCAAGGGGTACGGAATTTAGTCTGCATTCATTTTATCCCATGAATGATAGGCACAGAAGCCCCGATGTTCCACCTCGCATTACCAGCCTCGTTGTTCAAGTTCACGTAAAACGTGCCGCAATGGCGGCCGTTGTTCAGGTTGCCACCGAAAAGAGCAAAGGCGCAAACTAAATCCCTTATATAAAATTAACTACACACGTTTATAGTTACAAATTTTCTTAGGAGAAACGCGGTTTCTCCCTTTCTGCTTAGGCAGAAATTCCCTCTTCCCTGTTGCAAGTTATTTGTAGGAAAGAGAAGTCCCGAAGGACCACCACGCAGCACCAGCCTCGTTGCTCAAGCCCACGGAAAACGCGCCGCAAGGGCGGCCGTTGTCCAGGTCGCCACCGAAAAGAGCAAAGGCTATAATTGCAATGTTAAACCAACAATCATCAGGATAATAGGTCGATGATGAACCTGTAATTGATGTCGGAAACATGCCTAATGCCGTGTATAACATATCTTTGATATATCCGCCACTTGTACCACTAGGAGTTGAATTAGGTATCTCGATATATCCTGTTCCATCAATGTTATAGTCAGTTGCTTTGCTTCCATCCTTTGTTGATGGAGACAGCTTGACTTTCACTATGCCATTAGCAAGGATAAGTCCAACTGTTCTTCGCCACTGATTGCCGAAATAATTCTCCATACCAAATACTTTAACTCCGGCTTTTCCGGCATTCTCGCCCCAAAATAAGCCTTTGTCATTCATTGTACCGGTCTCAAGCAGCAAGTTTTTATCACTGGCACTTTCGCTCATGCCTCGTCCGAATACATCTTGCGTATCAGTAGATTTTCCCATGATGATAAGTAAAATATTAATCAAGAGTCTGTCAACATATTGCTCAATTTCATATCCGGCGCCATTAGCTCTTGCATATGTCATTTCTTGACTAGCAGATTTCGATTTAATAACTGTTTGACCACTTATTGAGCGTAGCTTATTGTTGCTGTCAAGTGAGCCATTATAAATTGGTGTATAAAAATGAGATTTTTCATTGCCGTTAATGTCGATGAAATTTAGATTTTTAAAATCTTTATCAGCTTGATAGTTAGCAACATAAAGGCTCGCACTGTTTGGATTACCTTTGTCGGGTGCAATTTTCCACCATATAATGTCTGTGCCATTTCCCCACTCAATCATCGCGTTTCCATCGTAATCAATGTTTGCTATATCTGACGCACTGCCATCTGTTTTTTTAGTCAAATCGTTCTCGTTGAGGTAATAGTCAACTTGGCCATTCGTTTTAAGCATACATGGCTTTGGCATAAAAAAGGCATTCGCCCATGAACCATAATCAAAAGTTCCGCTCGCGAAATTCATGGTTGCTGGAGTCATGCCTACTGCGTCTGCTAAATATCTTACTCTTGTTTTTGGGTTGCTGTCCGCGCCATTAATGTGAACACCATAAATAACTCTTCCCTCGCTTAATTTTGTACCAAGGGCTTTAATACTCTCAACAATCGCTTGCCCTGTTGTGTCTGATATAATGTCTATTCCGCTCATATTAGTCCTCCTTGCTTACATTGAGTAATCCGGCACTTGTCACGGAAAAAGTAATGCCTCTTCCGTTTGCTTTCTGCTCGACTAGTCCGGCTTGTTGTTCTGCTCTTTGTGCAGCTTCATTTGCAGCCTTTGTAGCTGCGTTTGCTTGACTTACCGCCGTATCAATCTTTCCTGAAACTTGCGCGACCTCGTTTGCTTTTTGCGAAGCAGTTTGCGCTGATTTTTGAGCCTGAGAAGCAGAACTGCTTGCCGAGTTAGCTTTTTCTGTCGCAGTTTGTGCTGATTTTTGAGCCTGTGACACGGATTGAGCCATGCCGTCAAGGTAACTCTGAATAAGTCTTTGAATTTCAAAGTCAAAATCCTCAACAGTTCCCATTCGCTTAACTATTCCGGGCGCGAAACACATCCATATCTGCTGTTTTTTCGTGTCGGAGTCGGTCGATACCGCCCATTCTCCGGCTTTCATTTTTGAGGGGTCAAACTGTGCGTATGCCCCTCGCCTCATTTGAATTGCCATAAGCTACACCTCGCTTTCGTCAATGCCTAATTTCTGACACAATCTTGAAAACTTATCTTCCAATTCATCTATGTGTTTTTGCATTTTATCAATCTTCTGCTCGTCTCCAGCAAGTCTTAAGATTAAAAATTGCTCATAGTTCATGCCATAGTACAGTGTATCATCATCCGATGTTGCTTTATTTTGGAAAATCATATCAAGATTTTCATCGACATGTCCTTTATCTTTAAGATTCTCGATTATATCCTGCGCCATTGCTCCAAAATATAACGGCTTGTCTGAATATCCTTGTCTGTTAAGATTGTATTGGAATAAATCAACCGAGCCTACTGCATCAATATAATCTTGATTAATTGCTTTAATATTCTTTTTTAAGTGTTTATCTGACGAACTCCATACCCAAGTAGTATCAACTTGGAACCTTAAGGCACTGCCATTCCAACCGCAATGGTATGTATGATCTGTTGCATCGCCACACATTGCATATCCTCTATCGGTTTCTCTAAATTTATCAGAGTCTATCTCTTGAGCATACATTGTCTGTGCACCTATAGAGCCTGTGGTTCCGTAAAGGGTAATCAAGTTCTCATCATTTTTGACAATTCGCAAGACCGCACCATTCATCCAAAGCTCATAATTGTTTCCTGAATTGTCAGTAGCTGTTAAATCAATCGTTGAATTACTTAAATTTCCGTTCAGTGCAATACTTCCACCGGACATATTAAAATTTGAAGCGGTTACTTTTCCATCGTTGTCAACTACAAACACTCCATTTCCAATATCAATTGTTCCGCCAACAATATTCTTGCCGGTAATTGTTGTTCCTGTGATGTCCTCAGCGTCAACTGAACCGGCCTTAACACTAAGTGCATTTACATAGTTTGTAGTCACAGTGTCTTTTGTAATTTGCGTTGCGGTATCCGAATTGATATATCCGGCTCCATTGTTAAGCTGATTATTGTCTGTTGGTATCTGTCCTGTCGTGGCGTAGTCGCTGTCGTTTGCGAGCTGACTCGTTTTGTTTGGAATTGTCGGCTGATTAGAGATATTATTCCATGAGATAGTCACTCCATCAGCAAGTGTAATACCCTTGTTGTCAAGCGTAATCAGAATGTTTCCGTTTGCGTCTTTGACATACTGCTTGCCGTTTGTATTATTCTCACCGCCTAAAGTGAGTGTGCCACCATGCGCCCAGTCAAAATTAATGCCGATAGCCGACATAATATTGAAAATAGCGTTTCCGTCTTTATCAACTCCGGCATTCCATGTTTTACCATAGTCACTTGACACAGCCATGCCATTAGCCGTCATTTTCCACTGTATATTGCTTGAATTAAGGTCGGCTTTATTATGCATAATGTAAATAATTGAGCCATCCTCTTGCTTCTGCTCGGTCTTAAAAAGTCCGAGTGATTGAGACATTAGCTGTGTCAGTAATTGCATTTGCTTGTCATATGCACTTAGTTGTGCCTGTGCAACTTTCCTAGCTTGTACGACAGCCTTTGTCTCATTACTGAATTTATCAGCACTATTTCTTGAGGCATTTTCGGCATCACACGAAATTTTAGTGCCACTTCCAACTGTAAATGTTCGGTTGGAAATAAAACAGCTATAGGTATTCTGCTTGCGGTCCGTCACAAGTGCTACATCTCCGCTCTCGATCAGTGGGTTTGACAAGAGTGTAGCATCAAGAGGTCTGAACCTCATGCCACCGATTTTTTTGAAGATATAGTTTGCAACTGTCTGTGCCTTGTCTGCCGGAATGAAGGGATTGTCAGAGATTGAGACTACATATCCCTCTTTTCCGGCAAGTGTATTAACATCTTTTGTCTTGTCCTCTTTTGAGGTTACAGTTACCTTTACCCCGGTGATAACAACATCATCAGTCGCAACGTTCAAGTCTTTTTGTGTGTAAACATTGTGGTAATTTCTCGCTTCTGTAAATGTTCCACCATCAACACTATCTCCACTTGAATAGTTGGTGAAATTTCCACCATTCAGTGTATCTCCGTCAGAATATGGTGTAGTTTTCGTGCTAAAAGTTCCACCATCGTAACCTTGGCTGTCAAACTGGCTCATATCATACCATCCGATAAGCAATTCGCCATCGTGACCGCACTTGCCCCATAATCCGCTTAACTGCAAAATGTAAGCTATCACCTGCCCATATGTGAGTTTTTGATTGTCACTTGGTATCTCGTTAATCACGTAATCAGAGTTATCAAATCTCGCCATAGTAAAAGGTACATCACACTTAATACAAGCGTCTCTGACCACCTCATATGCTGTCGTAGGGTAGCTTAAATTGCTGTCATACTCACGATTGAAATTATTAATATTGTCAAGGCAAGTAAGCGTTATGAGTGAGCCATCATAGCTTGTTTCGCTGACTCTATACTCCCCGATTTTTAGTTTTTCACTTGTGCCATCAGAAAAGCTTTTTGAAACATATGCTGTTACGCTTGCCTTATCAAAATCATACTTGCTGTAATCTTCATAAATATTATTCAGCTTAATTTTCAGTTTTCCGGCAATCAAAGCCCCGATTGTGAAAGTACCATTGCTTGATGTTGAGTCATTAACTTCGAAGCCATTCGCCCACAGCTCACTATCACTAATAGGGATTTTCTCGCCACTTGCCGTAACTATGTCAGCAAAACAATTTACGTTTATGTCATTATCGAGCATTACTGCCCTTTGCCATTTAGCCGATACGTTAAGCATTTAATCACCGCCTTATTCTTCTATGAGAGGAAAGCTTAATACCTCATACCTCTTATTACCAACAGTCCATATCTTGATAGGTGCGGTTCTGTCACCCACATAGAATGTACGTGTTTCATCAGTTCCGCTCATAGCGTCAGGATATGTTACTCTGATATATTCCGGATTTACCATTTGAAGTATCTTTGCTGTCCTAGCCTTGTCTGTACCATTCCACGACAATTTAATTTGCCGTTTTTGCGCTATTCTATTCTTGTGCATTTTGCCGTCTTGTGTTCGTCCACTATCACTTGCAGACACATCAATCAAGCCCCATTCAAAGCTTGATGGAGTAGGTAATTCCACTCCGTCTACTAACATCATTGCCATATTGTTACCTCGCAAAAAGACACCCACGCAAGGGTGAGTGTCTTATCCAAATTCATTTGCTACGATATATCTTTGTCCGTGCTTTGCTTTGCCTACCTGTGTCATGCGATAGAGCGTTTCGCTGTCGCATTTGAACACGTTTTCAATGATAGGTGCAGAGCTTCCGCCAGTGTTAGAGTTCATCATCACTTGCGCCATACCCTCCATGACAGCCTGCTTAATTCCCTCTGTAATCTGTTGATTATTTGCTACCACGTTTTTGCCGTTTGAGAATTTACCTATCATCTCATTATGGTTTGCTAAAAACATTCCATCCTCGCCCTTTGGGAAACCGCCTTGGCGATAATACCTAATAGATATTTTCGGTAAACTGAATTTTCCAAAATCTTCCCAACTTACTGACAGGTGAGGGATTTTAATTTTTGCCGTTATGCTCGGTAAACTAATTCCTCGCCAAACACTAGGCAGATTATTCATCTTCCTTTCTGTTCCACTCATGGAATTGTTTGTGTTTGCGAGTGACCTACTGGCTTTAGCTGCAAAATCTGAAAATGAGCTTTTAGCGCCATTTGTGCTCGAGTTTGCCTTGTCTTGCATTTCCCCCATTTTTGCCTTGTTGCCATTAATAGAGTTGTTTATTGAGGCAAGGAATCCCAAAAGTCCGTTTTTAAGCCTTGAGAAAGCACTTTGAGAATTTGTCGAGCTTGTACTTGACTTATTCTCCATCTCTCCCATTTTGCCTTTAGTTCCGTCTATGCCGGAGTTTATATTGCTAAATGCTTGTCCTAGTGCGTTTGCAAGTCCGTTAAACACACCCTTTGAATTGGTTGTGCTTGTACTTGACTTGCTTTCAAGTTCTCCCATTTTATTTTTGGTGCCGTCTATTGCCGAATTTGTACCGCTTAGAGAGTTTTTTACACTATCGCTTGCGGTTTTGTGAGACGAACTAATGTCGCTTGTATCGTCTTTTGTCTTTTTCCTATATTCGTCAAGTTTGCGTCCGGCTCCCGAAATATGCTCGTTCGTTTTTCCTACGCTTTTTCCGACACCATTCTGCATATCCTGTACAGCTTGGTCTACTTCTTCTCCGTATCTTTTGACATCATCTTTCGTCACCTTTGCGCTTTCACTTATAAGTGGCAATTCTACAAAAGGCAGTTTATTTAACTTTGTAATAATTCCGTTTATGAAGTCTACTAGCCAGTTATTTACATCTGTTACAAGGTTTCCGCCAAACTTTGCCAAATCTCCCGAAATATATGTCAATAAATCAGTCCACCAACTTGTATCACTTAGGTTTTTGAAAATATCCCCCCAAGTGACATCTGTTCCGGCTATCCAGTTTCCCACTGCTAAGCCTATGTTTGCGGCGGCGAGCACTATAGCTACAGAAATGGATATTTGCCATGAAGCACCGAGTAGTTTAGCTCCAAGTCCTGCCATTAAAGGTGAAACAATGGAATTAACATCAGTTCCTTTTGAGTCAAAAAACAGCGAAACACCATCTGCCGCAAGGACTAATCCGACTTTTGCAGAAACGCTTGATAGTTTTGACGATAATAGTGCGCCAACTTTTCCGTCTATTCCTGTTAATTTTGCAAGAGCAAAACCGGCTACAATCGTTGCGCTCAAAGGGTCTTCTTTGAACCAATTTGCAAGCCCTGTTATAATGCCCTCTGCAAGTCCATTAACAAGCTCGTGAACATCTTGGAAAACTCCTATCCAATCAATATTGGCAAAAAACGTACCAATTTGAGTACCGATTTCAGCCCAATTTGTACGTTCTACTGCTGTTGTTAGAGTTGTGAGTATTCCTTTAGCCCATGCTGATATAGTCTGCCCCAATAAAGCAAAATCAAAATTCTCAAAAAATCCATTAATGCCGTTAGCAATCGACAAGCCAAAATTAGTCCAGTCGAATGTTGTGCCGAATGAATTGAGAAAATGCAAAGCTGTGTTCAGTGAACCGGCTATTGTTGCACCTAAATCGTAAAAGAGCCTTGGGCTGATTAAACCATTAAGGAAGTCTGCAAGTCCTTTTCCGAAATTGTCAGCTTTCTGATAAATCTTCTTCCAATCAATGCTCTCCATAGCACTCGCAAGAGCGTCACCGATGTACTTTCCAAGTGAGTATAAATCCTTGATTGATGATTTGTATTTTTCAAGCAATCCATCGGTCTTTTTCAGTGAGCTATTAACACCGCTGCCAGCTCCACCACCGCCTGAACCGCCACTGCCTGAGCCTCCGCCACTGCCACTATCGCTGTTATCGTCAAGTGCGTGTATCTCATCTATACTAAGTAGTGTCTTTTTCAGTTTTTGAGCTTTCTTATTGGAACTATCAGCGTTATCACCAATGTCACCTACTCCGTCAGCTATGTCCTCCATGCCGTCAGCCGTGGCACCGCGACCGCTTATCTCGATAGTCCATCCGAAGATTGCTCCGAGTGCGTCAGCTACAGTTCTTGTGAAACTGATAACTTTGAGCATTACCTTATTTAAGGCTTGGACAAACGGCTTTAGAGCATTGATTATTACGCTACCTATGATACTGCCCCATGCTTGAAACTCTTGCTTAAGGACTCTTACACTGTTAGCCCAGGTGTTCGCGGTCTTAGCGAAATCACCCTGTGCAGCTTGCGTGTTAGCCATGACATAATTGTACCTTAAGAGTACCTTTTCAGCTTGCGTCATGGATTTGATATTTGCATCAAGTCCGTTTTTCATAGCCCACTCTGAAAGTGTGGCTTGTGTTAAATCAAGTCCGTATCGCCTTAACGGTGCAATTGTTCCCGAAAAAATAGATTGTAAGCTCTTTGCAACATCGGCTTGGTCTACATCATAGAATGAAGCCATATCACCAGCTAATCTTGTAAGATTAAGCGACATATCAGCCATACTGTCTGTAGTCTTGTATAGCGTGTTATTTTGGCTCATAAGAGCTTTATTTGCCACTGCCGTACCATTTGCCACTTGTTCTGATGAAATGCCTATAGAGGTACCTAACGCTTGGAAACGGCTTGATATTTGCTTAACTGTCAGCTCCGACATTCCAAAGTCTTGAATTGATGTTTTTGTAAAATCATCAACTTTGCTTGCCATATCGCCAAACGTGGTATCTACTACGTTTTGAACCTCTGTTAATTGGCTCGCTAAATCAACTGCACCGCCTATTTTTCCAACAGCTCGCATAACCAACCAATAAGTTGCATAAAACTTACCGATAGTTGAAGCTAAGCCCCTGAATCCACTTCTTGTACTCTTAATTGACTTAGTTGTGTTTGAAAAGCCTGTTATGAGCGACCTACTAGCCGAACCAACTTTTGCGCCTTGTTGCGACAGATTAGCAAGTGCATTAGTCATTTGAATAATGTTACTGTTGACTCTCGGTGCGTTAGATAATGTTGTCATTACCTCTTTCAAGGCACTACCAAGGTTCCTGATGTTATCTGCAGCATACCCGGCTGATTTTGAACCGAGCTTTGAGATTGAAGCTGTTAGTTGTGTAATCTCTGCTGATTGCTTTGAGATATTCGCAAAACCCGACAATTCTGTTGCCATGCTCTTTAAAGCACTTGCCGAGCTGACAAGTCTTGCGGTATCAAGGTTGCCGAGCTTTTCCATGTTGGTTGCAATCTTGCTAAAGGTACGTGTGTCAATACTGCTCACACTTCTAAGTGATGTTGCAAGTTGTGACATTCCGCTCGCAAAATTGCTTATGCTTGCACCATTGAGGGAATCGAGAGTCCTTCCAAGTCCTTGCAACTTATCTTGTAAATTGCCTATGGCTCTAGTCGCTTGTTGTGCATCCGACTTGATTTGAAGCTCAATGCTCTCTGCCATTTTCTCACCTCCCTGTATGTAATAAAAAAGAGAGCTACCCTAAAGTAGCTCTCATGTATTTATCCTTTGAGCAGATAGTATGTTGTAATCAATCCAACATAACCATCTTGCTTAAGACCTCTATTCTTTTGAAATACCATGACACATTTAGTGAGATAATCCGTCCACTTGCCGTAATCAGTATCAAGCTTGTAAAAATGATACTTGTCGTGCAGAGTTCTTCTTAACCACTTAATGGCTGTCGGACAGTTATGCTTCTGACCGCTCCACAGATTGTGATTTTTAGCAAATCTCTGTGAATTAACTCCAAATCTGCCATCTTCCTTAAGTTCGTCTGTGTCAAATCCGATGTTCATAGCATGTTGCCATTTTCTTACATCATCATTATCGAGGTAATATTCCTCATTGCCTTTCCAAGCGTTATTCTTTACCGGAGTTGCTATTGGTGCCGAACTATTCTCTATTCCATCACCCTTATTAAGCTCAATGTATAGTAAGTTAGCATCTGTGCTGTTATTCAGGCCGCTACAGGTAAATGCGCTCGAATACTGCCAGCCATACAGAGAATGTTGAATAACAGGCTTCTTTGCACTATTAGGCTCATCACCAATAGACATCCCCTTAGTTGACGGATAGCGCGCAATCCAAAACGGACAGTTAATCTGATTTGCGTATGGCGCAATGTACTGATTGTAAAAGCTAAGCCCTGTGTATACACCAAAGTTAAGCCCAGCACTCTTGATAACACTCTGATATGTGTTAATTATGTCAATAAGCGTCCGTCCAAGTCCTTGCTGGCACTTATCTTCAACATCTAACCAAACGAAAGTTTTTCTTCCGTTAAGCGTCTGAATGACCTTGTTCGCATCCGTCTTTGCCTTGTCTACTGTTGTAGCGTATGAGTAGTTGTAAACGCCTTGTATTGGCATTCCTACATCAGTACAGCCTTTCCAGTTTGCTTCAAAAGTCTTGTCCGGATTAAGGTCTCTACGGATTATTTTAAGGATTGCAAATTGCACTCCAGCCCACTTAACCTTACTCCAATCAATATTTCCTTGATATGACGATACGTCAATTCCTTTATATGCCATATTTTCACCTCATTAATCAGGACTTTCGGGTAATCCCGACTGTCTTAATGCGTTAATTCGTTGCTTCATTTCATAAACGGCAATTTCCTCATTAGACTCCTTGTATTTAGGCTCGTTATCTTTTGAGTATTGCTCATTTAACGATTTTTCAATGTATTTTGCTCTTGCTTTGTTGCCATTCAAAGCTCTGTCAATCGCTGTAAGAGTTGCGCTTAATCCGTATGTGCCCCACCAAGCCCACATGTTGGAGTCGGTTTCTTTTTGTGCAAGCATATAAGCCTTTGAATAAGGCTCTAAATCAGCCAGACAAGACATGTCTATGTCCTCAACGCTAAATCCATAGCCTTTAGTTACCAAAAGCCAATATGGGCGGATTTCGTTGCAATATACTTCCCATGTAAGCTCTTTTACTTCTTGATTGGTTTCTTCTTGGCTGTCTGTTCCTCTTTCGCCAACAGCTTCGATAAAAAACTGTTCTTCTCCAGCTCTGCCGTCAAATCATCGTAGAGCGACATTATATCTTTGCCCTCTTCATTCTCAGGGTCAAGGTAATCGTCAAGTAAATCACACATCTTTACCAATTGCTTCTCTTTTGCTTCTTTATCATCAAATTCAAAGCCAAATTCGTCGGCATGAAATTTCTGCAAGCCTACAAGTAAAAATTCCGGTAAAAAGCCGAGCATGTTGTCAATCGCTTCAAGCTCATCTCCCTGTTGTCCCATTCCTACAACTCTTGGGATAATTCTATTTTGATATACCGGTGCATATCCGAATTTAACTGTGTATTCTTTTCCGTTTAATTTAATTTTCATTTTATCTTTCCCTTTCTCCCTAATTTATATA
>ENA-OROO01000098-OROO01000098.1-human-gut-metagenome-genome-assembly--contig:-NODE-98-length-58414-cov-52.757090_pt1 | contig 58414 bp, 79 predicted proteins | sample MGYA00242130_ERZ509052 | MGnify/ENA primary metagenome ERZ509052 (study PRJEB26280, sample SAMEA2338730) | human gut metagenome | biome: human gut; feature: human-associated habitat; material: faeces... | reverse complement strand
ACAAAGACTGTCCGTCGTTTGATGTCAAGCGATGGCTGAAGTTGGTAGATTTCCATATCTAGCCGATTTTCGGAAAGGATTTCATTGTATTTATTTTTTTAAGTTGATTCAAGCCCGACAGGAAGCAGCAACGCTCTCCTATCGGGCTTTGATTATTGTGTAAAGAAGAGAAATTCAAAAAAAATATGAAAAGGCTTGCAAGTTTCGGAATATTGGCGTATATTTGCAGAAAAAAAAGAAAGGCTTATGAAATATTTGGATCCTAAGGCCGATTTGACCTTCAAAAAAGTGTTTGGCGAACATCCCGAGTTGGTAAAAAGTTTGCTTAACGCCCTTCTTCCTTTTAAGAGAGAGGAAGAGGAAATCACTTCTGTGACATATCTTACGCCTGAAATGGTTCCCCAGACACCCACACGAAAATATAGTATAGTGGATGTGAGATGCGAGGATGCCCAGGGACGTCAGTTTATTGTAGAAATGCAGATGGTTTGGTCTGCGGAGTTTAAGCAGCGAGTTCTCTTCAATGCTTCCAAGGCATATGTAAAGCAGCTAAACAGGGGAGAAGATTATTCTCTTCTGAAGCCAGTTTATTCTCTCAACTTGGTTAATGAAGTATTTGAGCCTGAACTGGATGATTATTACCACTATTACCATCTTGTACATGAGGAACATACCGAAAAAGTAATTGATGGTTTGCATCTGGTATTTGTAGAGTTGCCGAAGTTTACGCCTCATACGTTTACAGAGAAGAAAATGCAGGTTTTATGGCTTAGGTATCTGACAGAAATTGATGAGAAAACGAAGGAAGTTCCGGCAGAACTGCTGGCAAATCCGGAGATAGCCAAAGCCGTATCAGAGATTGAAGAATCAGCCTATACCGAGGAGGAACTTCTGGGTTATGATGAATTCTGGGATATGGTGAGCGTAGAGAAGACGCTTGCCGGCAGGTTGGAGCGTTTGACGAAGGCTAATGATGATACAGAGGAGAAACTTAAGGCAACCTCTAGTCAGTTGGAGGCAACCTCTAGTCAGTTGGAGGCAACATCTAGTCAGCTAGAGGCAACATCTAGTCAGTTAAAGGAAGCTGAGAAGCAGAGAAAGGAAGCTGAGGAGCAGAGAAAGGAAGCTGAGGAGCAGAGAAAGGAAGCTGAGGAGCAATTAAAAAAAGCTAATGAGGAAAAATTGCAATCAGCCAAAAAACTTCTACAGGCTGGAGTATCAGCTGATATTGTGGCAAGTACTCTTAACTTAAGCATGGATGAAATAAAAATTCACTAACTTTGCATCAGATATATACATTAGAATTCTTTACAAACAATAAAATGGAGAATAAAATAACGACAATGGAGCGGGGAATGCAGCGACGCACCGAACTGCTCCTGGGAAAGGATAATCTTGAGAAAATTCAGAAGGCAAGAGTGCTCATCTTCGGTATCGGAGGAGTAGGATCATGGTGCGCAGAAGGACTCCTGAGAAGCGGCGTGAGAAACATCACAATCGTAGACAGCGACAGGGTATGCGTAACCAACTGCAACCGCCAGCTGATGGCTACAAGCCGAACTATAGGCGAAGTGAAGGTAGAGGCGCTGCGCAACCGACTGCTCGAAATCAACCCCGATGCCAACATCACAGCCTATCAGAAAATATATCAGGCAGAAACTGCCGATGAATTCCACATGGAGCAATACGACTTCATCATCGATGCCATCGACTCACTGAAGGATAAGGCTGACCTCATTCTGCGTGCCACTGCCCTACCTAAGGAAATCACCTTTATATCTTCTATGGGAGCTGCCCTGCGCACCGACCCATTCATGGTAAGAAAATCTGAATTCTGGAAGGTGGATGGAGACCCGCTGGCAAGAGCACTGCGAAAGAAATTCAAGAAGAACAAAACCTTCCCACGACGAAAATTCCAGTGCGTATACAGTGAAGAAAAACCGATGCAGAACCAAGGGGTGAACAAAGCATGCGGCACGGGCGGATGCCTATGCCCGAAAGCCAAACTCATTAGCGGAGAGAGGGGTACCGATACTGCCGTATATGATGCTCCGGGCGACCAGCAACTGGTAGAACACGAATGGTGCTCTACTAAGGCACAGATCAACGGTTCGCTCTGCCACATCACCGCAACCTTCGGAATGGCTATCGCAGGAATGGTCATCAACCACATCATTGAATAACTGTTTTTCTTTACAACAGTCACTTGAAAAGAAACTTACAAAACATACGCAAAAGGCGAGGCGCTTTCACAAGCTCCCCGCCTTTATTAATGATTCAAGTTTCGCAAGGTTCAGAAGTTTCTCGGGAGCAGTCTTATCAGCATTCGCCTCTATTCGTCTCTTCATATCTTCAAAGAATAAAGGTTAAATCCGATAAATCTTGTTAAACAAATTCTATCTTACCTCTTATGTTTATACCTTTGCACGCAAATTTATAATCACAAAGAACATTTTCATGTCCCAAAAAGGATAATATTTAATTTAAATAAGAGAAGAAAAATGAAAGAAAAAGCAGAAAGTTCAGTAGCCTGCAATCATCACAGAGTAGGCTTCCTGGGATTGCTCGTTACATTAGGCATTGTATTCGGAGACATCGGAACATCACCTCTCTATGTGATGAAGGCTATCCTGCATACGGGCGAAAGCATCAGCGAGAGCACCATCCTGGGCGCACTGTCATGCATCATCTGGACACTCACCCTCCAGACCACCATCAAATATGTATGCGTGGCGCTGCGTGCCGACAACAATGGCGAGGGAGGCATCCTCGCCCTCTATGCCTTGCTGCGCCGACTCAAGAGCAAGTGGATTTACCTACTGGCCATCATTGGCGCAAGCACCCTGCTGGCAGACGGAATCATCACCCCTGCCATCACCGTGACCACAGCCATCGAAGGACTCGAAAGCATCAGTCCCAACCTGCCAGTTATCCCCATCACCCTTGCTATCATCACCATCATCTTCTTCGTGCAGCGGTTTGGCACAGAGAGTATTGGCAAATCATTTGGCGTATTTATGCTGCTATGGTTCCTGCTGCTGGGCGTGGTGGGAGCTTTCAGCATCACGTCTTACCCATTGATACTGAAGGCTTTCAACCCCTATTATGCTGCCATGCTGTTGGCGAAATCGCCTGAATGGTTTCTGATTCTGGGTGCCGTATTTCTCTGTACTACCGGTGCAGAGGCTCTCTATTCCGACCTGGGACATTGCGGCAGAAAGAACATCGCCATCAGCTGGGGCTTCGTAAAGACCATGCTCATTCTCAACTATCTGGGACAGGGAGCATGGGTGCTGAATCATGCAGATACGGCGCTGGCTGTGAATCCGTTCTTTGCCATCATGCCGCAGAGCATGCTGTTCTTCGCTATCATCATGGCCACGGGTGCGGCAATCATTGCGAGCCAGGCACTCATCAGCGGAACCTTCTCCATATTGAGCGAAGCCATGAACCTGCACTTCTGGCCGCGCATGCGAATCAAGCATCCTACCCATGTTAAGGGGCAGCTCTATATCCCGATGATCAACTTCGCCATGTACATCGGCGTGGTTCTCATCATCCTGCTCTTCCGCAACTCCTCGCACATGGAGGCAGCCTACGGACTCGCCATCACCATCACCATGCTGATGACTACCCTGCTGCTCGGTTTCTACCTGCACAGCAAGGGAGTGGCACGGATTTTCACGATGCTGTTTATGGGCGCATACTGCATCATCGAAGCCATCTTCCTGACTGCCAATCTGTCAAAGTTTCTTGCAGGTGGATGGTGTACGATGCTCATTGGAGGAATCCTGTTCCTGATGATGTACGTGTGGGTGAAAGCCATGAAGATACGCCGCCATTATATCAGCACCAAACCGCTGGATGATTATTATCAGATTATCTCCGACATCAAGGCCGACGAGAGCATCCCTAAGTACGCTTCCAACCTGGTTTATGTGAACCACGCCAACAAGGAAGGTGCCGTAGATGACAAGTTGCTCTACTCCATCATCAACAAGCAGCCGAAACGTGCAGACCATTACTGGCTTATCAACATGGAGTTTGTTGACACTCCTGATACGCTGGAGTACAACTGCGAGACCCTGATTCCCGACACCCTCTACAGCGTAACCATGCACATTGGTTTCCGCATAGAGCCTAGGGTGAGTCTCTATCTGCGACAAGTAGTGGAAGATCTGGTAACAGACGGAAAGGTAGATTTGCAAAGCACCTATCCTTCGCTGCGCAAATACGGAATTCCGGGCGATTTCCGATTCATCATCATTCACCGCGTATATTACCCGGAGAGTTCAGATAATCGCCAACAGAACCTGCTGATGAGTATCTACGCTCTTATCAGCAAGATAGGTATTGACGAGCCTAAGGCATTGGGCCTCGACACTTCCATGGTAGTGGTAGAAAGAGTGCCGCTCATCATCAACCATCCGGTCATTAAGGACAAGGTCATTAAGGTCATTAAGGATTCTGAAACATCACAAAGCAGACAATAAGCAAAAAGGCGAGGCGCTTTCACAAGCTCCCCGCCTTTAACCTATTAGCTAGAAGATTATAGCTAACAACTAACACAAAACCTTATAACTATTTTTCAAATCTTAATCGTTATTTGAACCTATGAACGAACATTATTTTTTATTAGAGGATAGTCTTAACAGCCTCCAGCATGCCCTTCTCCTGAATAAGGTCAAGATCTTTCTTAACCAACTCGGTAAGGCCAGGAACTGTCTTGTTCAAATCCTCGTGCCAGATATAGTCGAAGCCCAATACGCCCTCAGCTACCTTCTGGGTATCGCCGGTAGCCCAAAGCTCGGTGAGCTTGTCCATAATCTTCTGGTCATCGTTTGGCTGGATAGGAGCACCATCCTCGCGAACACCACCCTTATAGTAAGTGATGATAGCAGCGAGACCGAATACCAAACCCTGTGGCAACTCGCCCTTACGCTCAAGATAAATCTTGACACCAGGCAGGTCGCGAGTCTCAAACTTAGGGAATGAGTTGAGCATGATGCTGGTTACCTGATGATCTACAAATGGATTCTCGAAACGCTCCAATACATCAGAAGCGAACTTCTGCAGCTCATCCATAGGGAGGTTCAGCGTCTGCATCAACTCCTCGAACTGTACCTTGTGGATGTACTTGCCCAATACCGGGTGCTCGCAGGCATCGCGAACAATGTTTACACCACTGAGGTATGTAACAGGGCTCAATACGGTGTGAGGACCATTCAGCAGGGTAACCTTACGCTCGTGGTATGGCTTCTCATTATCTGTGATAAGCACGTGGAGACCTGCCTTATGAGCTGGGAACTCCTCCTGCATCTGCTCTACTGTCATATTTTCAGCCTTCTCGATAACCCAGAGGTGGAAGCTTTCTGCCTTTACCACGAGGTTGTCCTTGTAGCAAATCTTCTGCTGAATCTCCTTGATGGTATCGCGTGGGAAACCAGGAACGATGCGGTCTACCAATGTAGCGCAAACGTAGCAGTGGTTGGTGAACCACTCCTTAAAGCCTTCGTAATCAGCACCCATATCGCCCTTCCAGAGCTCGATATACTGATAGATGCACTCCTTGAGATGGTGACCGTTGAGGAAGATCAGCTCACATGGCATCAGGATCATACCCTTGGTTGGGTCGCCCTCGAAGAACTTGTAGCGGTGGAACAAGAGCTGAACCAACTTGCCTGGATAAGAAGCTGCAGGAGCATCTGTAAACTTGCAAGAGTCATCGAATGCGATACCAGCCTCTGTAGTGTTAGAGATGATGAAACGCATCTCTGGCTGCTCAGCCAAAGCCATGAAAGCCTGGTTCTGAGAATATGGATTCAGTGCACGGCTGATAACGTCGATACGCTCCAATGTGTTGATAGCCTGGCCGTTCTCCTTACCCTGAAGGTTTACGTGATAGAGGCAGTCCTGACCGTTCAGCCAGTCAACCATACCACCAGCCAATGGCTGAACTACAACGACAGAACCGTTAAAGTCGGTCTTCTTGTTCATATTCCATACAATCCAATCTACGAATGCACGGAGGAAGTTACCTTCACCAAACTGAATGATTTTCTCTGGAGCGACGCTCTTAGGAGCAGTGCGCTTGTTTAATGCTTTTAGCTCTTTCATGATTTGTTTATTTTGTCTTTATTATTTTACTTTCCGTTTTAAATTCCAATCTATTCATCAGATTGTTTTTTCTGAGTGCAAAGGTAGTAAATATTTCGTTTGATTGTTCCAAAAACAGCGAAAAACTTCACGCAAACCTTTACGTTCCTCACCGGTTCTATACCTTATCATATATAGAACTGCGCAGGCACAAAATAAAGAAGTAGGGATTTTCCCCCACCCCTTTAGGGGAAATCCCGACCGTGGAAGCAAAAAACATCGTATCTTTGCACCAAAAAAAAGAAACATGAAGTATAACAATTTAAAGATATACGATTATGAAACGAATGATAATAGCTCTGGTAGCCATGTTCATGATGACATTCACTACCGCTTCTGCAATGAGTTATGAGCAGGCAAGACAGCAGGCTCTCTTCTTGACAGACAAGATGGCTTACGAGCTCAATCTTACGGAAGACCAGTATGAGGCAGCTTACGAGGTGAACCTCGACTACCTGATGAGTGTAGATACATACGATGACCTATATGGTGCTTACTGGCGCCAGCGCAATATGGATTTGAGCTATATCCTGCTCGACTGGCAGTATAGAACATATCTCAATGCCACCTATTTCTACCGTCCGCTCTACTGGAATGCGGGCTACTGGCACTTCGGCATCTACGCCCGCTATCCGCGCCGCGACTATTTCTACTTCGGTTGCCCTCACTTCTACGTATCTTACCGTGGAGGTCATAGCTGGCGAGTAAACGGAAACAGAAGCTGGTATCACGGAAGAAGATTTGGCGGCCCTCACCCAGGAGGACATCCTAGAGTAGGTATGAGAGACGGATTCAACCGTGGTGATTACGGCAGAGGAAGATCTTTCGGAAATCTGAACCGCGAGAACAGACCTCAGATGAACCCAAATCGTGGTTTCGGTAATGCAAGCCGCCCTAACAACAACGCTGGCTTCGGAAACAGCAGCCGCCCTCAGAACGGAGGCTTCGGAAATAACAACGGAGGCTTCGGAAACAGCAGCAACCGGGGCTTCGGCAATAGCAACAGTCGCCCTAACCGCGGTTTCGGCAGCAGCAACAGCAGCACTAGCAACAGCCGTGGTTTCGGAAACAACAGCCGTGGTTTCGGAAACAGCAGCTTCGGAAGCGGAAGAAGTAATATCTTCGGGGGCAACCGCAGCAGCATGAGCCGTTCATTCAGCAGCGGGTCTGGCAACCGTGGCGGCGGATTCACCCCTCGCTCTTCTACACCAAACAAGAGCAATGGCGGTGGAAGTTTCGGACACAGAAGATAAGAAAAGAGAAAGAGTTATAATTTCAAGTTTATAAAGACAGAGAGTTAAGAAAAATCAAGACCTCAAGTAAGAGAGTAAGAAAAATCAAGTACAAAAAATGGGAATTTGCATCGGTTCATACCATTCGCAAATTCCCATTATTATTTTATCAACTTTCAGTAAAAGTTTTACTCCAATCCGAAGAGCGATTTCAAACCGCCATCTACGCCCGAGAATCCCATGAAGGCGAGGCTGAGGAGCGCTGCAGTTACCATGACGATAGCTACGCCCTGCATGCCCTTAGGAATACGGACCAAAGCCTGCTGCTCGCGAATGCCGGCAAAGACAATGAGAGCCAGGGCAAAGCCGAGAGCGGTAGAGAAGGCGTAAACCACGCTCTCAAGCAGATTATAATCCTTCTGGATAACCAGGATGGCTACACCCAGCACGGCACAGTTGGTAGTAATCAGAGGCAGGAAGATACCGAGCGCCTGATAAAGTGCAGGAGAAACCTTCTTCAGGATAATCTCTACCATCTGAACCAAGGCTGCAATCACGAGGATGAACGCCAGGGTCTGGAGATATTGCAATCCGAACGGATCGAGTACATACTTCTGAACACACCAGGTAATGATGGTTGCCAGGGTCAAGACAAAAGCGATGGCACCACCCATACCGATAGCTGTATCAACTTTCTTCGATACGCCCAGGAATGGACAGATACCGAGAAACTGCGACAAGACGATGTTGTTGACGAATATCGCAGAGATAAATATCAATAAATATTCCATAATTTCTATTTTATTTCATTGATTTGAAGCGATGCCTACGCTTACTTCTTAACCTTATTAAATATAGCAATGATGTAACCTAAGGTGAGGAAAGCTCCAGGAGGCAGGATGAACATCAGTATGTTGGTAGTCTCCGGCAACAGAGTGATACCGAATACACTACCTGCACCGAGTACCTCGCGGGCACTACCCAGGATGGTCAAACCGAGGGTGAAACCCAAACCGCAACCAATGCCATCGAAGAGGCTGGCAATAGGCGAATTCTTGGCAGCAAAGCTCTCTGCTCTACCCAGGATGATACAGTTTACTACAATCAGCGGAATATAAATACCCAGCGCCTGATTGATGCTGTCGGGAGCATAAGCGCTCATCAACATCTGAAGGATGGTTACGAAGGCTGCAATCACTACGATGAAAACAGGGATGCGAACCATATCCGGGGTAATCTTCTTGATACAGGAAATAACAAAGTTGGTACAAATCAGCACCGCCATGGTAGCCAATCCCATAGAGAGACCGTTGATGGCGCTGGTTGTTGTAGCCAAAGTAGGACACATACCGAGAAGCAACACGAAGGTTGGATTCTCCTTGATGAGTCCGTTCATCAAAATCTTAACATTACTCATATCGGTTTATCCTTTCTTTTCGTTATGTTCAACTTTAGATACACCACTCTCTGCATCTGCTTTCTGAGATGCACCGCTCTCGCCGTCAACATCCTTCTTGGCATAAACGGCATAAGCCTGGTTGATAGCCTTGAGGAAGGCGCGGCTGGTAATGGTAGAAGCGGTGATGGCGTCTACTGCATTGCCACTCTTATCGTCCTTAGATACGTGGAGGTCGCCATCCTTTGGAGTCTTACCGATAATGCTACCCTTTCCGTCCTTCTGGAACCAGGTAGCAGCCTTGGCGCCCAAACCTGGAGTTTCTGAAGCCTGAAGCACTGTATAACCCATAATCTTGCCCTCAGTATCGAAACCTACGAGCACCTTCAGATCGCCACCGAAACCACCGGTTGTACTCTCTACGGCAGCACCCAGCTGCTTGCCGCTCTTGTCAGAGCACTTGTGGATGATGAAAGAGAATTCCTTACCGCCAAACTCCTGCTTCACCTCTTCAGGCTCAGCCACCTGGAGTTCTTCTGTACCCATCACGCTCTTGATACCGGCAGCCAGACTCTGTGCAGCCTTCTCGGCGATAGGACCAGATGTAAGATGATTGATATATGCAAGAACAGCACCTACGATGAGCGCTACGCCTACGAGCACCAAAACCATGTTCTTTAATGATGATTCTAATTTCTGCATGTCTCTGTCCTCCTTATTTCTTAGCAGGCTTCTCACCGAAGCGCTTTGGTTTAATGTATGTGTTAATAAGAGGTGTGAACGCATTCATGATAAGAATGGCGAACGACATACCTTCCGGATAGCTACCCCAGTTACGGATGATGACGGTCAGCAGACCGATGCATACACCGTAGATAAGCATGCCCTTGTGGGTCATCGGAGAGGTTACATAATCAGTAGCCATGAAGATGGCACCGAGCATCAGACCACCACTGAAGACGACAGCCAGAGGATTGGCATAAACAGGATTAGCCAAATGCATCAAACCGCTGAAAACGAATACGGTAGCGATGATGCTGACTGGAATATGCCAGGTAATGACCTTCTTCCAGAGCATGTAAGCCAAACCGAGCAAGAGCGCAACGGCACAAACCTCACCGGTAGTACCGGCACCGAAAGTATCGCCTGTAGCACCGAAGAGCATGCTCATCGCATCAGGCAACTGGTTGAGAACAGAAGCATCGCCCGTCTTGATGGCGGTCTTCATGATAGCCAGCGGAGTAGCACCCGTTGTAGCATCGGTATAGCTGAGCATCTGTCCAGCCACTGGCCATGAAGTCATCTGGGCAGGGAAGCTGACGAGCAGGAAGCAACGGCCTACCAAAGCGGGATTGAAAGGATTGTTACCCAAACCGCCGAAACTCATCTTACCTACACCGATGGCAAACAGGGCACCGATGATGATGATCCAGAGAGGAAGGTTACTTGGCAAGTTCATGCCGAGCAAGAGACCGGTGATGATGGCAGAACCATCGAGCAAGCTGGTCTCCTCCTTCAGGAGATATTTTGTAATTGCCCACTCAAAGAAGACGCAGGCTGCCACAGAGGTGAGCAGAACAACTGCTGAACCCAAGCCGAAGAAATAGAAAGATGCGAGGATGGCAGGCACGAGAGCGATAATCACTCCGTACATGTTCTTCTCTACGCTCTCATTTCCATGAGCGTGTGGCGATAATGAAACGATTAATTTTCCCATTTTATCTTTTAAATTCTTTCTTAAATGAAATTCATTCTTGACGTGAACGCTTACTTCTTAGCGTTGCGAGCTCTGATAATGCCCATTACCGCACCCTTACCATTGATAATATTATCGAGGATAGGACGATGTGAAGGACAGGTGAACTGGCATGAACCGCAGGCGATGCAGGATGTTACCTCCTCTGCCTCCAGGCGCTCATAATCCTTCACTACGCTCAAGGTAGCTAGCAAGTATGGCTCCAGGCCCATTGGGCAGGCATCCACACACTTGGCACAGCGGATACATGGCTGAGCCTTCTTGCGATGAGCATCAGCATCGGTCAATATGGTGATGGAGTTGGTACCCTTGGTTACCGGTACATCGAGGCTGATTACAGCCTTACCCATCATCGGACCACCAGCCAATACCTTGTTGTCACCCTCAGGCAAACCGCCGCAATTCTCTATCATCTGAGAGAATGGAGTTCCTATACGCACGAGGAAGTTGCCCGGGTTCTTCACCTGCTTGCCGGTTACGGAAGTATAGCGCTCGAAGAGAGGTTTATTCTTCATAACTGCCTGATAAACAGCGAAGGCAGTACCTACATTCTGAACAATTGCTCCAACGTTGACAGGGATAGCTGGAGGAGCAGGAACCTGACGGCGGATAACGGCATCCACCAGCTGCTTCTCACCTCCCTGAGGGTACTTCTTAGCCAGAGGTACAATCTCGATACGAGCGTCATTAGCTGTCTTTTCCTCGAAGAGTTTGATGGCAGCAGGTTTGTTATCCTCGATACCGATGTAGCCCTTCTCTACCTTAGCCGCCTTCATCAGGAGGTTCAAGCCAACGAGAATCTCATCGGCATGCTCCATCATCAGGCGATAGTCGGCTGTGATATAAGGCTCACACTCTACACCGTTGATGATGACGCACTCAGCCTTGGCTCCTGGAGGAGGACAAAGCTTGATGAAGGTAGGAAAACCGGCACCACCCATACCAGTGACACCCGCTTCCTTGATGCGGTTTACGATTTCCTCTGGAGTAAGCTCAGTATGAGCCTCAAGCGTCTCGAGTTTATCAGAGCGGTCGATACTCTCCTCCCACTCATCGCCTTCTACATTAATAATAATACAAGGCTTGCGATAACCGGTAGCATCAATAGATGTATCTACCTTGAACACAGTTCCTGATACGGAACTGTAAATAGGAGCACTCACAAAGCCACCAGCCTCAGCAATGAGTGTACCCACCTTCACCTTGTCGCCCTTGGCTACTACAGGCTTGGCAGGAGCACCGATGTGCTGACCAAGTGGGAAAATAGCCTGCTTAGGGAGAGGAGCTACCTGAGTAGCCATCTCGGCAGTAATCTTATTCTCTTCTGGGTGAACTCCACCAATTCTAAAAGTTCTCAAATTCATGATTATTCCTCCTTTTTCTTAACTGGGAAATTTACTTTTACGAGAGCACCTGTTGGGCATTCATCAACACACTTGGTACACATGCGGCACTTATTGAAGTCAACATAAGCCACATTGTTTTCGATGGTGATAGCATCAAACTTGCAGACCTTCTGACACTTACCGCATCCGATGCAAGCAACGCTACAAGCCTTCTTGGCAACAGCACCCTTGTCGTGGTTTACGCACTGAACGTAAACTCTACGGCCCTTAGGACCCTTCTTGCGGAGCTCGATGATATGACGTGGACAAGCGTTGGCGCAAGCACCACAACCCGTACACTTCTCTTCATCAACCTCAGGAATGCCAGTTTCAGGATTGATAGAGATTGCGCCAAACTGGCAGGCAGCCACGCAATCGCCACAACCCAGACAGCCGAACCCGCAGCCTGTTTCGCCAGCGCCACATGAATTCATAGCTGCACAAGTGTGCAAACCATCATACTCGGCAATGCGAGGACGATTCTCGCAAGTACCATTACAACGAACCACAGCCACCTTTGGCTCGGTATTGGCTACTGCCATACCTAAAAGGTCGGCTACCTTGCCCATCACGTCGGCACCACCTACCGGACACATCAGTCCATCGATAGAACCGGCATCAGCACCCTTCACCAGAGCTGCGGCCATACCAGAACATCCGGCAAAACCGCAACCACCACAGTTGGCACCTGGCAGAATCTCTCCTACCTGGCCCAAGCGAGGGTCTTCTTCGACGGCAAACTTCTTAGATACTCCGAAGAGAACCAGCGCTGCAATCAGCGCGATTGCTCCGAGAACCAAGACAGCAATCAAAATAAAATTCATAATTTTTTGTGTTTTGTTTTGTTATTTTCTTTGTTTTAAAATAAAGGCTCATCGCAGAAACCACAGGAGCACATCACGCACCCTATGTTTCTATAGAGAAGCTCAGCTTGTTTTTAAGTTTGTTTCTGAATAAGTAGAGCACCACATAGTATGGAATGAGAATGCCCAATGCCGAGAGCGCTGCGGCTCCCTCTGAGTGAGTAGCTTTCAGTACACCCACCAAAGCGATCACCATCAGCATCAGCGGCAAGAGATAGCCATAGAAACTGGCTCTGAAGCCTACAGCCGAATCAGCAGTCACCACCACGCTATCGCCTTTGTGGTAGAGAGACGTCTCTGAGGTAGAAACCTCAATCATCTTCTCTTTCGATTCAGATGCAGTACAATGAGCAGCCACCTTGCAAGCGCTGCAGGCTGACGACTGTACGATGCGAATGCACACACAACCTTCTTCTACGCTTTCTACGATGCCAGAATGTTTTATTTTGTTATTCATTTGTAATGTTGAGATTGCATTTTTGCAATTCAAGTGCAAAGATACTACATTATTTAGAAATGGCAAACAAAATCGAAAAGAAAATATAAAAAAAGAAGCGTAAACGTTATCTATACCCTGGAATCAGGCAGTTTGAGAACAAATTAAAAGCAAAAATGCTTTTTTTTTAGCAACTTCTTTTGGTGATATCAATTTTTTATGTACCTTTGCATTGATTATTAAAGAATTGATATGGAAACATTAGAGCAAACAATCATGCAAGTAGAGCGCTTTATCAGAAAAGTGGCTCAAAAGTTCCCAGCGCCAGAATCTGACGACGAGACTTCTCAAATGACCGACATCCACGTAAGGGTTTCGCAAGACAGTGGCGAACTCCTGGCCTTTGACGACGATGACAACGAGATTACCCGCTGCGTTGTTGAGCAATGGATAGAAAACAAGGATGAAGACTTCTACGACGAGGTAGCAAAGCTGCTTCGCGATGTATTGCGCAAACAGGCTGATATCATAGATCATCTCGGCATTCTCAAGCCATACAGCTTTGTGCTCGAAGATGAGGATAAAGAGCATATTGGCGAGCTCTATCTTGCTGACGATGATACGATCATTGTAGGTGGTGACTTGATGGAGAATCTGGACAACGATCTGGATAACTTCCTGAACGACCTGCTGAAAGAATAAAAAAATACAGGATGAAAGGACTACCCGCTCCCCCATCCCAACAAAATAAAAAACCGTTGCACTCTCTCCTATCGAGTACAACGGTTTTTCTGTTTTTAACGGTCTTTCCGTTTATATCATCTAACCAATCTAAAAAGAAATTTTCTTTTTCTTACCTTTACTTTCGTTTCCTACGCGGTCAAGAGCAGTTACTACATACACATATTTCTTGCCACTCACATAAGGGATGCGATAGAAATTATCATAAGTTACTGCCTGGAGTGCAGAAACATCATTGAGATTTACCTTAGCTCCTTTCTCAAAACGATAGATAGCAAAACGGTTCACCTGATCGCCCCACTTTTTCTTGCTAGCCTTAGGAGCCTTCCATACCAGCAGCGGACCTTTCTCGGTCCACATCAGCTTGACACCCTTTACCCCCTTTGGCGCCTTATTATCAAGGAAAGGCATAGAGGGTGGCAATGCTGGATACTTCCAATAATTGTTGCGGAGTGTATGTCCGATATTACCTACATTATCGGCAGCAGTCTGCGCATACCAGAGCACAGTGCCCTTCACATTATTCATCTGCTGATGCAAACGGTGCTTGGCAGGCAACTGATGACTGCGCGGATTGACTGGATCAGCAAACTTGGCTGTACGCTCTATATCTTCACCTATATATAATGGGCGGTTGCCAGCATGCTTATTCCACCAGGTTATGAGCGTCTTGTAATCGGCAGCACGATTGCCAATCTCCCAATAAATCTGAGGCACACAATAGTCTATCCAACCATTATTCACCCAAAGCAATACATCTGCATAAAGATCATCATAATTCTGGAGGCCGAAAGTTTCTGAACCATTAGGATCGGTACGCTTGTTGCGGTAGATTCCGAATGGAGAAACACCAAACTTAACCCAAGGCTTAACGGCATGAATGGATTCGCTGAGCTGCTTTACAAACCGGCTCACGTTATCACGGCGCCAATCACCTATGTTTCGCATGCCGCGCGACTGCTGGCGGAAGAGCTGCTGATCAGGAATCTGTCGTCCGGCCTCTGGATATGGATAGAAATAATCATCAATATGGAATCCATCAACATCATATCGGCTTACAATGTCCACAGCCACCTCGCAAATATAGTCGGCTGCAGCCTGCAACCCAGGGTTCAACAGCGTCAGCTTGCCATACTGAAAACAGAGATCAGGACGCCTCTTCACGATATTCTTCGGCGAAACCTGCTCATAGGAAGTTACGCTATGCTTGGCACGATAAGGATTAATCCAGGCATGAAGCTCCATGCCACGATTATGACACTGCTCTATCATCCACTGCAACGGATCCCAATAAGGAGAAGGAGCCTTTCCCTGCACTCCCGTAAGAAACTTGCTCCAAGGCTCTAAATCACTCTTATACAGAGCATCACACTCGGCTCGAACCTGAAAGATTATCGCATTCACGCCATCCTTCTGCAGTTCATCAAGCTGTCTGGTAAGCATCGCCTGGATCTGCTGCGTACTCTTGCCCAGATACTGTCCGTTAACGCACTGTATCCAGGCTCCACGAAACTCTCGTTTGTTCTGAGCCTTCATTGTTGCCGACGACATCAGCATCATTGCAACAACGAGCATCAAAATCGCTTTCAGTCTTTTCATCTGTTATCTGTTATTTATCAATTTCATTTTTTCCTTTTCATTCTACAGTTTGTTCTTCATCCCTCAGCTTCGGAAGTGAAATATGGTATCTTACAGCCAGCAATCGGATGGCACAGACCACACAGAAAGCTACAATCACCGTAATATAGAGGCTCACACCCAGATAGCTCAATCCCCAATAAGCCAAACCACCGGCGACACAAGCCATCGCATAAATCTCCTTTCGGAAGATGACCGGCTCTTCATTAAGAAGCACATCGCGGATAACACCGCCTGCAGCACCCGTGATACAGCCCATGATGATGGCTACCCAAAAGGAGAAACCACATTCGAGCGACTTCTGGATGCCCGCAATATTGAAAAGCGCCAAGCCCAAGGTATCAAACAGAAACCAGGTATTGTCAAGACGCTTAAGATAGCGGTGGCAAGCAATCACTACCAACTGCGCAAACAGTGTACAAATCAGGTAGATAGGGCTCAACATCCAAAACGGGCGCACACCAAGCATCACATCTCGTATGGTTCCACCACCTATGGCTACAGCCACACCACAAACAAAACCGCCCAGCCAATCATAGTGCTTACTTGCTGCCAGGCGAATGCCCGAAAGGGCAAAAGCAAATGTACCGATGAATTCTATCACGGTATGAAGCGTGAGCACGAATTCCGGATCGCCATGTATCATCATTTTCTCGTATCAGTTAGTGTTCTAAATATCAATTTCTAATTATCCATATATCTATTCTAAATCACTAATTCTTGAATCTTTCTCCCCAACAGGTAACCATCCAGTTGTAGAGGCGCTCCTCGGAAGGCGAATGCTGCGCATGCCAGAAGCGGGCATCCTTCAATTCGTCTGGCAGATACTGCTGCTCTGTGAAATGTCCAGGATAATCGTGGGGATACTTATATCCGTCATGATAGCCCAAATCTTTCATCAGTTTGGTAGGAGCATTGCGGATGTGCAGCGGAACAGGCAGATTACCCGTTTGCCGTACAGTAGCCAGCGCATCATTAATGCCCAGATAAGCACTGTTGCTCTTCGGACTCGTGGCCAGATACACCACAGCCTCAGCAAGGGCGATACGCGCTTCGGGCCACCCTATCTTCATCACCGTATCGAAGGCAGCATTGGCAAGCAGGAGTGCATTCGGATTGGCAAGTCCCACATCCTCAGAGGCACTAATCACAACCCTACGGGCTATAAACTGCGGGTCTTCTCCTCCTTCTATCATCCTCGCCATCCAATAAAGCGCAGCATCGGGATCGCTTCCGCGAATACTCTTGATAAAGGCTGAGATAATATCATAATGCATCTCACCCTGTTTATCGTAAGCCAGCGGATTCTGCTGCAACTGCTCTTCTACCATCTTGTCGGTAATCACAATCTCTGAAGATCCGGCAGATTCTACCACCAGTTCCAGGATATTGAGCAGTTTGCGGGCATCTCCACCACTATATCGCAGCAGCGCGCCCGTCTCTTCCAACTTAATATTCTTTTCTCTGAGTTCTACATCCTGCGTAATGGCACGATGCAGAAGCCCTTCAAGATCAGCCTTTTCGAGCGGTTTGAGAACATAGAGCTGACATCTGGACAACAGCGGCCGAATCACCTCGAACGAAGGATTCTCGGTGGTAGCACCTATCAGCGTAACAATACCCTTCTCTACTGCACCCAAAAGCGAATCCTGCTGACTCTTGGAGAAACGGTGAATTTCATCAATAAACAATATAGGAGAAGCCGAATTAAAGAATCTACCACTCTTTGCTCTTTCTATCACCTCGCGGACATCCTTTACGCCACTGGTCACCGCGGAGAGGGTGAAGAACGGCACCTTGATGGTTTGTGCCACGATTTGAGCAAGGGTAGTCTTGCCCACTCCAGGGGGTCCCCAGAGGATAAAAGAGGATATGCGCCCTGCATCAATCATCTTGCGCAGCACGGCCCCCTCACCTACCAAATGCTGCTGTCCTACATAGTCAGCAAGCGTGTGAGGTCTCATTCTTTCAGCTAACGGTTCACTCATAGTACGTGCAAAGGTAATGAAAAAAATCGAATTCCAAATAAAAAAGTGACCAAAAACACAAAAAAACAGCAAGAAAATTTGGATATATAAAAAGAAGTACTTACTTTTGCACACACAAACACAATTGAAGATGAATAAAGATAAAATATTAACACTGAAGAATGTTACTAAAAGTAGCATTTGGGAATTGCAGGAGAACGATGTGTTCCGTCTTTGGGAAGCAGCAGAAAAGGATGCTGACCTCAAGGATTACCAGAACAAGTATATCGCAGTGATCCGCAGCGCATTCGAAATGGAACCAGTGACGGTAGACCGTCCTGAAGTGATTGACAAACTGATGGCACGCGGCTTTAAGATTGGCACTTTCCGTATCAACGACAAGAAAGAAAAGTATGCCATCAAAAAGCGCCCTATCATGCGTGTTACTGATCTTACTTACGAAAATGTAAGTCACATCACCGCCAATAAGCTCATCGAACTCTTGGAGCGCAACTTTGGTGGTGGCTGGGAGAGTCTGCCTCAGAGCATCCAGGACATCATCGAAAGTAATTTCGACATCAGCACAACTACTCTTCCTGCTGACCGCCTGAAAAAGCCAGGAGGTCTGTACGAGAAAAAGCTCGCCGATGACTACGAAGTGCTCGTGGTACCAAAAGGTTCTTGGGTAGAAGCTATCTTTGCCAAGGAGAAGCCAAAGGTAGAAAAGATTCGCATGAGATTCGATGATGAGAATGATTTGAAACGCAACAACGACCTGCTCGACCCAGACGAGGATGAAGACGAGGATGCACCAGAAATCGAGGATCACTACAACGATCCAGATGAGGATGACGATGCATTCGATGACGACAAGCTTACTGAGGAAAGCTACCGTACTACCTTCGAAGACCCGGAGAACCTCGGTCTTGATGATGCAGAAGACGTAGCCGACGATGATTATTAATTCAGTTTATACATTATTATAATATAAAGAGAAATGAACGCATTAATTGGATTTGTTGCATTGATCGCTGTGGGCCTCGTAGGTTGGGCGATTGCAGAATTTAAGTACAAGGCTTTCACTTTCACTCGTTCAGAAAAGGACATCGAGGAAGAGAAAGAGCTTGAAGAGCAGAAACGCGCAGAGGGTTTCAAGGAGATGAACATCCGCGACATCATGCGCAAAAACTCAACCAATGGTTATAACGCAGTAGGTTAGTATTATGTTAATTTACCTATGCTTATGATACAGTATATCATCATAGCAATCATATTGGCGGCATGCGTCACGTATGCCGCCATTTGTATCTACCGCTCCATCAAACAAGCACGAGAGTGTAAAAACTATCAATGTTCAGGTTGCCCATTCGTTAAGAAATGCCAAAAGAACAAAAAGAAAGAGGCTACTCAACGGAAAGAACAAGAGTAGCTCTCATAAAAGAGCTGCTAAAACTACTTTTACTGTCATGCAACGAGGAAACCAGACAAAAAATAAAGCATTTCAGAACCCGTTCATTATGAGCAAGATACAAAGAAAGTGATTGTTTTAATTAAAAAAGTTGCATAAAAATTTGGTAGAACCAATAAAAAGTAGTACCTTTGCACTCGCAAATCAGAAATGATTATTCTACACAAGGTGTCTTAACCGAGCGGTTAGGTAACGGTCTGCAAAACCGTGTAGAGCGGTTCGACTCCGCTAGACACCTCATAAAAAAGGAAGTTCTTCAATAAGGACTTCCTTTTTTCATATCTACTCTCCCCCATTTTCATTCCTCATTTCTAGGTATTCATCAAAACCCCCATTTTTAGGTATTGCACAATTATAAAAATCTTCGTACCTTTGCAACCGTAAATGATAAACATCAGAACTGAGGTTATCCTACGAGTAGGAATTGCCCCTTGCCAAAAGCAATTCTGGTGAACGTTTGAAACTTTTAGATAATTGAGACAAAGATAGAAATTAAAATCTTGTTCGCTAATAGAAATAATTCATAATGTTTTTGTATAATATGAGAAGGAGTGCTTGTGAAAGTACTCCTTTTGTATATCTATTGTATACCTACCTGCTTGGTTATCAATATCTTATTTATACGGAAAAATAATTATCCGTATAATACATGACAGGTAGGTATACAATAGATATGTTGTAGTTTTGTTACTATTTTGTTACCGAAAATTTGCGAGTAACAAAAAAATTGCTTATCTTTGCAGCAAATTAATAAATGTAGGCTTATGGGAAGGAAGAAAACAATCGACAAGGAGCCAGTCACTATCAGATTCAAGGAACTTGCCAACGGAAACAAGAGTATCTATCTGGACATCTATATGGACGGAAAGAGGAGTTATGAATTTCTCAAACTATACCTCATCCCAGAGGTTGGCAGAGAAAGAGCGAAGGCCAGGGCGAAGAATGCTGAGACAATGGCTAGTGCGAATATCATCAAGGCTCAGAGGGTTCTCGACTTGAAGAACCGGAAGGCAGGAGTATTCAGCAGCAACAAGAACATGCGCTTGGTAGAATGGCTAGACATCGTGAAGGTTGCCAAGCAGAAGGCAAGTAGGTCGGATGAATCCAGCAAGACCATTGAGAATGTGAAGAAGCATATCATTAAGTTCTGTGGCGAGTCTACCAAGATGGTTGACATAGACAAGAAGTTTTGCATGAAGTGGATAGAATATCTGAGAACTGCCACCAAGAGAGGTGGACAGCCGTTCAGCGAAGTAACCAAGAAGGTGTACCTTACTTGCTTTGGTACGGTTCTGAATCAGGCTGTCCGTGATGGTATCATACAGATGAATCCTCTATCGCTCATAGACCATAGCTATAAGTTCGGGGCTCCCGAAAGCGAGCGAGTATACCTAGATATTGAGGAGGTGAAGAAACTGGCTGCAACGGAATGCTACAGCAAGCATACCAAGCAAGCATTCATGTTCTCATGCTTTTCGGGTCTTCGTATCTCGGACATCAGGAAGCTGAAATGGAGCGATATAGAAGAGGTGACGAATCCTGACGGAACATCATCCTACCGCCTGACCAAGACGATGGAGAAGACTCAGCGAGTTGTCAGCTATCAGCTATCCAACGAGGCGATGAAATGGTTGCCTGAAAAGACGGAAGACGAACTGGTATTCTATGAACTATGCCAGCAGCCAAACATCAATTATCACATTAGGGTATGGGCGAAGGCAGCAGGAATCAAGAAGAACATATCCTTCCATACCGCTCGGCACACCTTCGCCACCATGATGCTCACGCTTGGAGCCGACATATACACCACCAGCAAGCTACTCGGTCACTCCCGAATATCCACTACTGAGATATATGCTAAGATTGTGGATAAGAAGAAGGATGAGGCGATGGGGCTGATTGATAAGTTCTTCGATAAGGAATAAAAAATCTCTGTAAGGTAGCCAGCCTTGCAGAGATTAAAAAGTTAAACTATGTAATTTGCTTCTGATTTTCATGAGAAAAGCGTAATTTTGCCTCATAAACTTTTAAATGATTGGCTTATGAAAGAAGACATAAGATATATAAAGATATTATTGAACATCATCATTTTTTTACTGAGTTTTGTATTAATTGGCATAACCACGCTAGGAAATATACTAACGAGATTATTGCCGTAATTACAGAAGACAATTTTACAACTCTAGATTTCCAAACATTATCAGGGTTATACTTAGATTCTCTCCAGAACTTTTCTATCTGAGATTCACCAGACTCAGATAGTTCTATTCTATGGGAGTACTTTGTTGTATAACCCAATTCTTCTACTACGTGAATTGGACTCAGCCATTTTTGATTGCAGCATTCTTTGTCCGCTTCCTCTAAATCAGCAGAGCCTAGATTTGCTTTCTCATTTAATATAGAAAGAATCTTCTCTTCCTTCTTTGTCCGCTCTTTCTTATATTTCAGCAGCACATACAGCTTCTGTTCGTTAGTTATCTTTGCCATTTTATTTTTCTAGTTAGGAAAATATTTTTTCCTAGTTGGGAAATTATTTTTCTCCCTTGTAATTCTTTAATATTTCGTCAGCTTCATACTCGGACTTTGATTTTGCTGCTTTCAATTTTTGCTCCAGTTCTTGTTGCTTACGTTGTAAGGCTAATATCTTATCCTTATATGGCTTGACTCTCATCATATACTTCCAAGCCGATTCCCCTTCATTTCGTTTGATACCAGTTATTTTCTCCCATTTCTGTGCAAACTCCTCGTTAGTTTCTTTCGCAATCTCGGAAAGCCCAGACGAAATTTTCTTATGCAGATTAACAAATTTCCAATAATCATCAGACAACATTTTGCGTATTCTTTGGTCTTGAACTCTCGATGCAAATTGACTAGCATCCTCACCGTCTTTCTTCTTTAGCAAAGGAAAAGCATATACTTTTTCTTTAAGGATTGGTATAGCTTTTTGTGAACTTTCCTTTTCCAACAACATTCTATTTTGCAAATAGCTATCTTTAAAGAAAACATGACCTCCATTCTTTACAACATCTTGAAAGTATAAATCAGTACTATCCAAAATTCCATCAGGATAATATTGTGGCTTTGTTATACCATCCTCTATAAAGAATAGCGTAATGAAACTTTTCTTATCGCCCTTCCTAACGCCCACCCTATAAATAGGTTTGTCTCCAAACAAAGAACACAAACACTTAGACACAACTACATAACCTGAGATTCCTTCCCTGTCTATATACATACCATAAAAATATTTACCGAAGCAAGCATCATAAATACTTGAAATTCGTATAGGATTTGACACATCAAAACCAAAACGTCCAACAGAATTGGTACATCTGCCAAAATCCTGCTTATTCGGTGCTGGAATTGAGTGAGGTTCGCTATTCTTTATATGTTCTAGCATTTCTTTTGCCTTCTTATCGCTTAACTCACGATTCACGCTTATTATTCTCTGGATAAATATTACAGCAATAATAACCAAAAGCAACATTATACCAATAAATACTTCCATTACATTACCCCCATTCTTTTATGAACCAATACTAAATCATTTCCTTTCATTGCCACTAATATCCAGTTCAGTATCGTACCAAAGATACAACCTAATATCCAATGACCATCATGCTGCCAAAAAGTATGCCATAAATAGAACGTTCCAAAAGCAAAGCCAAGCATATATAGGAAAAAGGAACTATAAACATCTATCTGTCTCAACCTGATGAAATAATAAGGGAAGAACGTTATCGACTTATCAAACAAGGTTGATACCACCATAAATGGTAATGTTCCAATCATCAACAACACTATATAAAGAACATCAATGGTAATAGCCCACTTCACAGACAAGAGGACTATCGCATCACATACCGCTAAAATGAACAACGTGTATAAATTAGTTATAATCAGTTTCATATCTACCACATTTTTATAATTAAACATTCGTGTTAACCTACATTTGCTTTTCTCATGCCACCACCTAAGATAGAAAGTAGCTGGTCGTAGCGTTTCTCCAGTTCCTCGTACTTAGCCTTCCAGACAGAATCATCCTGATGAGACTCTTCTATCTTAGGTTCTTCACGATGAGTAGTCTCAGCTACCATATAAGATGAATCATCTGCATCTTGGTTGCTATACATAGTACCTACCCCACGCATCAACCATTCAGCAGACACGTCAGGATAAGCTACAAGAACCTTGGCAACAACGTTTGCAGACAAAGTACGCTCACCCTTCAACTGAGTATTAAGGGTAGTTTGAGACATATCAACTAACTTTGATAGAGCATTAACCGATACTTGCTTATCCTCTAAAACTAGCATAATTCGCTGATAAATAGTTACTTCCATACATTTTACATTTATAAATCATACTTAATTATTCATAATCGGTTAATAATTTCTTGCTAAAAATTTGGCGAATTAGCAAGAAATGACTACCTTTGCACTCGTAAACAACAAGTTGCTTAATTATTAGAAGCAAAAGTACAATAAAAAATTAAGATATGCAAGCAAAAAAGATAAAAATTATCAAAGTTTCGCCCGAAGGACGTAAAAAACTTGCTGAGCGATATGGATGCCGAAGGGAAACCATCTACAACGCTCTAGGTTTTAGAAGTCAGAGCAAGCAAGCCGAAGACATCAGGAATGATGCCCTGAATGAGTTCGGAGGTGTTAAGGCTGATAAGGTCGTGTTCTATTAGGAAGGAGGTGAATATGATTAAGAGATTGTTCAGAAAGCACCTGAGAAGAGACTTGGTGACATATTATGGAGCCTCACATCCACAATTTGAAGAGATATTCAACTGGGTATATGAAGCTCCAATCTTAGAGTGGGGAATCAGAATGGACTGCATTCACAAAACAATAAAGTGGCTTGATGTAAAAGATGGCTATAAGCAAAGAGGCGAAATAGACCATATAATACAACTTGACAAAGCAAAAGAACTACTCTTGTTTCTCAGCAAGTAAGAACACATGAACAAATGTCGTTGTTCCACGAATATCAACGATATTACTTGAAGAGGATGAAGCTATTTGCTTAACAACATAATTGTCTCTTTTCAACTTCTTGATTTCCTCATCAAGGTCAAGTTCTACGAGAACACCTTTCTCGTTTACTTTAGAATGTAGATGTACGATTTTCTGTTTCATACGAAATTGAATTAAGTTAAAATAAAAATTTGTCACCTGCAAAGGTACAAAATAAAAACTACAATCGGGCAACGGTAGATATAATAATGTATAAAATGAAAATTTGTCACTTTCTGTTTCATACACTACCGCCCGATTAAAAAAATGGAGGAATCCTATGAATGAAATTTCAACTATTGTAGATGGTGACCGAATGACATCACTACAGATTGCAGAAATTACTGGCAAGGCTCACAAAGATATAATGAGAGCCATCCGAAATATGGAGCCAGCTTGGGAAAAGGTGCAAGAGCGCAAATTTGCGCTGATGCAAGAAGAGATTGAAATTAGTAATGGTGGTCACAAGATGAGACCTTACTTCTCTCTCAACAAGGAAGAATGTCTCTACATCGCCACCAAGTTCAACGATGAAGCGAGAGCCAAGTTGATTAAACGATGGAAGGAACTGGAGGAGCAACACCAAAAGCCATCCGTCCCTCAGAACTATCTCGAAGCTCTCAAATCTCTGGTCAAGGCTGAGGAAGAGAAACAGCAGCTAGCTTTGGAAAATAAGAAGCAGCAGGAACAAATCCTCACTATCAGCAAGACGAACATGGAACTCGGCAACAAGATTACCGAAATGCTGCCAAAGGTTAGCTACTACGATAAAATCTTGCAGAGTAATGCCACTATGACCGTTACTCAGATTGCTCAGGACTACGGAATGAGTGCCATGAGGTTAAACAAGGAGTTGGAGTCTATGAGAATCCAACACAAGGTTAGAGGTCAATGGATATTGTTTGCCCAATTCCTCGAAGGTGGATATGTTCACAGCAGAGCAGTAGAAATCATCCGCAAGGATGGTCAGCACGATGTGAAGTACAACACCGAGTGGACAACGAAAGGAAGAATCTTCCTATATGAATCACTCAAAGCGAAGGGCATTCTCCCCTTAATAGAGCAGGAGAACACTCCCAGCGATAAGGGCACTGGTAGAACAGAGCCAGCCAAGGCAGCTAGTGTCAGTCAACAAACCATCAAATTCAACTGATATGATAGACAAAGAGATTAAGGAGCAGCTAGACCGCATAGAGCAGTATTCGCTCATAGCTGCAAAGAATGTGCTCAACATTAATGAAGCTGCAATCATTCTTGGCATGACGGTTAGAGGAGTGAGAGAGAACGTCAGGAACCGCATCATTCCTTGCTATAAACCAAACGTCAACCGACTCTACTTTAAGAAGAGCGAGTTGGAAGAGTGGATGACTCAGAATCGCAGAAAGAGCATGGCAGAGTTGAAATCAGAGGCAGCAGCCTATTGTTTTACCCATTAAACAGATAAACTTATGATAGCAGATGTAATGTTGGTAGCTAGCGTAATCACTATCGCTGTTGCCGTTAAGGAAATTCGCTCCTACTTCAATGAGGTAGGCAAGTAAGATATATGGAGATTGAACCTCACAAGAATAGTTAAGTATTAAGTTGTTAGTGTGTTAAGTCTTATAATATTTCAGTCATTGAAAACAGCAGAGGTTTTTTGGAGTTTGCTACTCCCAGTCTCCACAATAACTTTGTCGTTATAATTTTACATGTTTTAAGTTTTTACCCAGCGCAAGTAACTCAGTTGGTAGAGTATGAAGGTTTATGAGCCTTCGAGGTCGTGGGTTCGAGTCCCACCTTGCGCCCCATATAGCCCGATTCCAAGGCTTTATATCGGATAGGATAAACCTTCCTAGAGAGGTACACGTACCCAAAAGGAGCATCATTAACCACAGATGGTGCTTAGACGTGGAAGTGGCAAGCGAGTACATACACCTACTGGGTGGAATTTGGAAAAACTTGGAGTTCACTTGTGAAGAAGCAGACCTGATGCCGTGACCCTTATATAATAAGGTAGCATCTAAAGGTAGGAGCGCACAACTACAAATCGGTTCTAATGCAGCCAGCACGCTTTCTTTTTTCTATTCGGTTTAATAGTTATAATTGGTTATTTTATAGAAATCAGATATATCACAATATGTGCGATTACTAGTACTGGGAGTCCTAAGCCTCCATAAATGCAGAAGGGAACCAAGGAGCGATTCAGCATCCGGCAAGATTGTATAGATGTCGCTCCACGGAGGTGGCTGTTTTCTCATTACATTTAGCAGCCCCTCCTTTATTAAGGAAATTGCAAATATTGACATATTAGTGTGTTTCATACAGATTACATTTGCGATGCGGTAGCGACCGCTCAGGTTAAACTAAAATAAAAAAACTCTCTTCCCCACCATTCGTGAGAATCGTGGGGCTTTTAATTTGAACATTTAAACCATACAATATGAGATATAAAGCAAATAGTTGTCACGATTGTCTCTTCTCGACCATGTGTGACAACCCGAATAAGAACCCAGATGGTGGCTACAAATGCAGCCGCTATGAATGGAAATATCAATAACAACTTAATACATAAAAGATATGAAAGAACTTATCGCAATTCAGTCAGAACTGAAAGCCCCGAAGAGTCAGTTCAACAAATTCGGTGGCTATAAGTATCGCAAGGCTGAGGACATCTTAGAAGCTGTCAAGCCTTTGCTCAACAAGCAGAAATGCACGCTAACCATTACAGATGATATTGTGATGGTAGGCAACCGCATTTATGTTAAGGCAACCGCCACTATCAAGAACGAGAAGGGCGAGTGTGAAACAACCAATGGTTGGGCTAGAGAAGAGGAAAGCAAGAAAGGTATGGATGGCAGTCAGATTACTGGAGCATCCTCCTCTTACGCCCGAAAGTATGCTCTCAACGGTCTCTTTGCCATTGATGATAATCAGGATTCAGATGCCGCCAACGAAGTACAGCATCAGGAAGCGCAGCAACAGACACAGACTCAGCAGCCAGCCGCCCAGCAGCCAGCTACATCACCGTTTCACCCGAATAACCTGAACGAAGGATTGGTTTACCTGAGCAGATGTGTCACAAAAGACAATCTGATATGGGTAGTTCAGACATACAAGCCGCTCACCGTCAACCCTCAGTTTATGCAAGCAGTATCAGCTAAGAAGAAAGAATTAGGATTACAATAATATGACAGAAACAACAAAGAAAATCAGCCTGAATGTGCCAAATGTCACATTCATAGAAGAGACACACCAGTACTTCATCGGCAAGAAGGAGCTGAAAGGAGTAACGGGAACGCTCATCAAGAAAGCCTTCCCCGACACCTACAAGAATATTCCCGAGTCGGTATTGATGAAGGCAGCAGAGCGAGGAAGTCTTATCCACAACACGTTTGAAACCTTCTGTTCCATATTCGATGCCGACATCAAGCAGTACCCGAATCCTACGGAAGAGCTTCAAGCCTTCCATAGTATGTTAGTCGCATACGATTTACACTATGTAGCATCCGAGTATCTTGTTACAGATGGTGAGAACTTTGCATCTGCCATTGATGGAATCTTTGCCGACAGCGAAGGCAACATCTATCTGGTAGACTACAAGACTACCGCCACCCTCCACTACGACAATGTATCGCTCCAGCTATCCATCTATGCAAGATGGTTCGAGGAGCAGAATCCTGACTTGAAGGTGAAGGAGATTGTTTGTATGTGGTTAAAGAACGGACAGAGCAAGTTCCAGCCGCTACCTAGGGTAGCAGATTATCAGATTGACGATTTAATCAACGCTTATCTCGCTGATGATACAGACTATCAGTATAAGGTGGAAGTTCCTGAGCAGTTCTCAGCACTAGAGCAGGAGTACAGATTGATAACCGCTCGTATGGATGCCCTGAAAATCAAGCAGGATGATTTGAAGGAGCAGATGATGAAGATGATGGAAGCCAACAAGCAGAAATCCATCAAGACCAACATCGGTTCTTACTCTTATGTGGCAGCTACCACCAAGAAAACCTTCGACACGAAGCTGTTCAAAGACACGGAGCCAGAACACTACGAGTACTATCTGAAAGAAACGACCACCAAGCCGTCAATAAGAATCAAACTTAATTAAGTATAGATATGAACGTAAAGTTTACAGGCAAGATTATTGCAGCAGGGCAAGTTCAAATGGGAACTTCCCAAAACGGAACCCAATGGAGTTCTTGTGAATACACTATCGAAGAGTTGAACGAGCAGTACCCTTCAAGAGCCGTTATCCAAGTTTATGGTTCAGACAAGATTCAGCAGTTCGGCATTCAGTTAGGAGAAATCATCACCGCCCACATCGGATTGAAGGCACGCCAGTCTAAGGAAGGACGTTGGTTCAATCAGTTGGATTGTTGGAAGGTGGAGCGACCAAATGACCAGCCGCAAGGTCAGGTTGTCCAGAGTCAGGTTGGCGCAGCACCTCAGCCAGTTGGTGGGTATTACCAACCACAGCAACAGCCAATACCTCTGAGCCAGCCACAGCAGTTTCCCCCTCAGGGAAATGCAAGCGGTCAACCTATTCAGCAGAACGCTCAATATGCAGGTGGTCAGCAGCAGGGTCTTCCCTTCCCTGCCCCAAATCAATAATATATAAGGTATGGAAATCCATCTAGTAAGAACCTCCACTGGTCTTCGCCCCTACACGGATGATGATTACGAGGAAATGAAAAAGATAAAGGTTGGTTCCATCGTCAAGGCAAACATAGTTCGACCAAGGAACATCAAGTTTCATCGCAAGTTCTTCTCCCTTATCAGAGCAGCATGGGATTGTCTAACCGAGCAGCAGCGCACAAACCTACGTTCTATAGACACTTTCCGTGAGCAGCTTCTGATAACATCAGGATTCAGCGAACCGCTTTACGACCTCAACGGACAGAAGTTCTTGGAGAGAGCCAAGTCTATCTCCTTCGCAAGGATGGATGAGCCAGCCTTTAATGAAGTATATAGTAGAGTCTTAGACACCATCCTCACGATACTCTATGCAGATGGTGTTACAGAAGACGAATTTAATAAAATTTTACAAAATTATAGTTGATATGACACGTAGAAACGACAAGCGCAACAATAGACGTAATCGTCAGCGCAACAACACCCCAGAGTTACCACCATTTGCACAGATGCTTTTCGGAGCAATCGTTGGCAAAGGTGTAGACATGATTGCCAAGAAGATGGCAGAGATTGCCGAGGAAGAGACTCCTGATATTCATGCAGAAGGAATCAGTAATCAGGACGTTACCAACATCAATAACGGAAAGGCAACCTTATCTAAGTTGCGCATTCCTGCTGATGGTTCGGCAGTAGAGTACCCTATCCCTGATAACCTCCAGTTCTTCTTCGCTGAGGATGGTAAGTTGATGGTTCGTCAGAAGATTGAAGGAGACGAGAATCCTACTGATGCAGGGGAAGGAAAGCCTATCACTTATGATGATATTTGCGATAAGTTTTTCTTGAACAAGAGAACATACTGGCTTGATAATAAGAAAATCAACAATATATATTCAGATGAAAATAACTATAACGACTTAAACAACTGCACTAGCATGGCTCAGGCAAAACGTGTAGCTGCTTTCATCAAGTTGCAGAACATCGCCAAGTTTCTCAATGGTGACTGGAAACCGAACTTCGACAGAGACGATGAAAAATGGAATATCAATAAAGATGGTGATACATTTATCGAAATGTACACAAGAAAATTGAACAAAGCGAGTGTTTACTTCAAGTCGCAAGAACTTACAAAGGAAGCCATCCGCTTGATGGGTGAAGATTCTCTCAACGACCTTTTCTCAACCGACTGGTAATGGCAAGCTACGCTGAAATCAAAGCTAAGCTAGAGCAGGAAGGCAAGAAGATACGCAAGCGTTCATCCTATGATGAGCACAACTTGCAAGCCGCAGAGGTCAGGTATATCCGTGGGGTATATCCTGACCTTGAAGGTGTCTTCTTTGCCGTTCCGAATGGTGGCAAGCGAACCTCCCGACAAGCCGCATGGCTCAAAGAAGAAGGTATGAAGGCAGGAGTATCTGATATGCTGCTCCTGAAGCGCACCTCCCAGTACGGTTTCCTCTGCATAGAAAACAAAACACCGAAAGGTAGGCAGGAACCCGAACAGAAGGTATTCCAGTATGAAGTAGAACGACATGGTGGCAAGTACATCATTGTCCGCTCTTTAGATGAATTTATCCAAGCAATCGACAATTATTTAAATGGTGAACTATGAATGGCTACAATAATTTTTCATACGAAGAAGTTGTAAATTGGACGAAAGAATTATTTAAAAGAGAAATTGGAGTAGATGAAGTAATCAAAAGTATTATTTCATTCCTTGAATCCAAAGGCTATAAGGTAACCGCTCCTCCAAAGGAAATCAAAGACGAATATACCTTTGAACGAGCATGGAACTTGTACGACAAGAAGGTAGGCTGCAAAGCCAAACTCGAAAAGAAGTGGAACTCCATGAGCCAGAAAGACCGCAAGGCAGCTATAGAGTATATTCCTCTCTATGTAATCGCCCAACCAGACAAGCAGTTCAGGAAGAACTTCCAAACCTTCCTCAACCAGCGAGGATGGGAAGACGAACTCATCGGAGCAACACCACCGCCAGCAGCCGTTAACGAGAACCCTTCCGAAATTAGCCAACTCATCGCAAAGACGAAGGCTGAGCAGAACGTGACAAATGCGGACAAGGACAACGTTTTCAAGACACGCATCATAGGTATGATAGAGCTTCTGCAAAAGAATCCTCATAGCCTATGCAAAAAGCAGTTGGAGATATATCGTGATAACGGAACCTTGGAACGCTTGGGCATCCAATGGAATCAATAAACCACAAATCTGTTTACCAAAATGATAGCAATCAGTAAGTACAACAAGCAGCATCCTCTCAGAGTCTTTGAGGCATTCGCTGGCTATGGCAGTCAGAGCCTAGCCTTCAAGTACCTCAAAGATAAGCATCCTGAGTTCGACTTTAAGGTTGTGGGCTACTCAGAGATAGAACCATCAGCCATCCAAGCCTACGGACTTCTGCACGGAAGAGACATACCTAACTTCGGAGACGTGACAAGGATAGACTGGAATGAGGTTCCCGACTTCGACTTCATATCATGGTCTTCACCATGCCAAGATTTCTCCAATGCAGGACTTCGCAAAGGAGCAGAGGAAGGCAGCGGCACACGCTCATCCCTTATCTTTCAGGAGAAAAGAATGCTGGCAGTCAAGAAACCAAAGTACGTTATGCTAGAGAACGTGAAAGGTCTACTCACAGATAAGATGAGGAAGTACTTCTTCCAGTACCTCAAAGACCTCGACTCCTTCGGTTACACCTCCTTCTACAAGTTACTGGACGCAAAAGATTATGGTGTACCTCAACATCGTGAACGTATCTTCGTTATCTCCATACTCAGAACAGAGGACGAGCCGAACCCAGAGTATCACTTCCCTTCGCCTATCAAGTTAGAGACAACGGTTGAGGACATCTTGGAAGACAACGTATCTCCCGAATATTTCCTATCCCAGCCCCTTCTCGAAAAGTATCTCACAAAAGCTGACATCAATGAACCAATCGAAAAACTCTACCCCGAAGATAGCAATACCGAAAACTGCTGATGGATGCTCCCCAACCATCACATCATCATTTGGTGCAGGAATCAGCATAGCCAATCTTCTTGGTGTTGACCATTTCCCTAAGGGGGGGGGGCTGATAATCAAAAAGTTACAAGCAGAAAACTCCTCATCAACTCAGACGTAGATGGTTTAAGTAGAACCATCCGTACAAGTTATTATAAGGCTGGTTTTGCTAACTATATACATAACGATGGCAGAGCAGCCAACGCAGTTTTAATCATCAAGAAATTATAATGTGCGACAAAATTATAAAGCTAGCAAACCTCCAAATCAAGGGCAGAATCGAGCAGCAGACCAGAGTCTACTCCACCAAGGGAATCTCTCCTACTCTCAATTCTGCTATGGGTCACGGAGGTAACTGCATCCCACTATTCTTAATCGTCAAAGAGATATGACATTCGTAACCATAATGAACAAAGAAATCATTCACACCGCACCAAACGGAAAGAAATACTCCATCCAAATCAGGAAGTACACTCCAAGAGATTGTTTCCGACTGATGGGAGTACACGAAGCTGACATAGACAAACTCCTGAGCAAGGAGAAGTCTGGTCAACTCATCATCTGCAAAAGCAAACTCTATGCCCTAGCAGGAAATTCAATAGTAACCAACTGCCTGACCGCCATGTTCGAGGAACTGATATTCCCTTCAGGGAATCACTACCACGACAAGACTGGTCAGCTATCACTCTTCTAGCTTATGGATATTTTTGGATATATCAAGGTAGGCAAGCGCATCAGCAAAGCGCACAAAGCCATGTTTACCCACAAGACCATGGTAATATGGTACAAAGGCAACCCAATCATCGGAACCATGATAGATGGAAAATGGTGCTGCATGGACATAAACGGAAATAAGGAAATCCTTATGTATCAGTCTTTAGTCACCCAAGTTTCATTCTTACCTTCACCTCATGAAGACAGAGAAAGAAAAAATCCTAGCCATCATCGCTGAGATTCAGGCAGAGCGTGAAGCTGACCACATCGTGCCGCCTCACGTCCTCACAGCCGAAATCATTAACCGAGGATTCCACCAGCCATATCAAACCCTCAACGAGTTGTATGAAGAAGGCAAGATAAACTGGTGCAGAACCCTCAACGATATGGCATTCACTATCAGAAAATAATAAATCAAGAACAATATGGAACAAACACCACTCACACAGCAACTGCTAAAGCAGTTAATGACCAAGGCATACGAAAATGCCAAAGCCAAAGGCTTTTATGAGCCAGATTTAGACATCAACAAAGCGTTAATGCTCATCATTACAGAAATGGGCGAAGCCATTCAAGCCAGCCGTCACGACCGCCACGGAAGCATTGAAGGCTACAATACGTATCTAGAAGTATCTGATGAGCATACTGCCTACGAGGAATCCTTGGAAGGAACCGTAGAGTCCGAGTTTGCAGACATCGCTATCCGCATCATGTCACTTTTGGGATGGTATGACTCTCAGAAAGTAATCTGCCTTATGAACGACACAGAAATCAGAAAGACAGAAGAATATCACAAGGTAGAGTTTGAGCACGGAAACTACTCCCTTCCTGATGCCATGTATCTCATCATCACTCGCATGACCTACTTCCCTTTCTCCTGCTCACCAGCATGGATGAACACTTTACGCTTGCAGGAGATTCTGGTTATGGTCTTCGCCCTAGTCCATATAGAAGGCATAGACCTCGTAGAGCACATCAGGTTAAAAATGCAGTATAACGAATCTCGTCCGTACCTTCACGGATGCTTATATTAGGAGGATAGCAATATGTTTGGAATAGAAGAAATTTCAAGAAGATGCTTAATGACGTTGAGTGATGGTAGCAAAATCCAAGCTACCATCACCATTCCAAAGCCAACCAAGCCCATCTTCCCTGAGCAGATGGAGCGTCAGTTCATTGAGAGTTTTAATAATTCGCAACCTCATCTAGTCAACAAGGTTGTCAAGTGTCACATTATGAGAAATTAAAGTTATGGAAGATTTACCTATTGGGTTAAAAATAGTCTTAAAGGTGGTTGAGACAGAGAAAGAACAATGTAATGGCTGTTTCTTCGATGAGATATGTAACAATATCTATGAGAATGTTTGCGGAGATTTTGACTGTAGCGCAAGCACTAGAAAAGACGGAAAGGCTGTTCAATTTAAAAGAGTGAAGTGATATGGAAGAAAAGATTAACATAGCTGAGATACTAAGGGATAAGCCAGTAAATACGAAGCTATATTCTCCTTTGTTTAGTGAAGTATTTTTTTCACATGTAAGTGGCGGTGGTATAGCTGTGGAACATAATGGAGGTACATCACTATTCTTTAGTAGTGGCAAATTCTATGATTACGATGGAGCAGAGCCGTTATTATTCCCTTCCAAAGAAATGCGAGACTGGTCTAAGTTCGCATGGAAAAAAGGAGACATTCTAGTTAACAAAGATGCAGAGGTATATATTATCTTCGATGGGTTTAAAGATGATACCTACAAAACTTTCCATGGTCATTATTATCTATGGGAAGAAGAGGGTAGTATAGTGAACTTTGAAGAGAATGAAGACTACATGCAAACATCCGAGTTCTACAAAGCAAACAAAGAAGAAGCTCAGACCTACATCAACAACATCGAGGAACGTTTGGGCGGCAAACTCAATCTTGAAACTTTGGAGATTGAAAAGCAGCTTGAGTTCAAGGATGGGGATATAGTGGTATATGGAAAATCAGTAGCAATATGCCGAAGGATTTATAAGCATACCCTTAGTTTCTATGTTTCTCTAACTGAAATGTTTGGATTATCGTTTGCCGATGAGGTGGAATCATCTGAAGAGTATAGATTTGCTACAGAAGAAGAGAAACAGCAGCTCTTTGATGCTCTCGAAAAGAAAGGCAGGGCTTGGGATGCTGAGAAGAAACAGATTGTGGATTTGAAACCAAAGTGCGAGTTTAAGCCATTCGACAGATGTATTTGGAAGATACGGAATTGTGAAGGCTCTATATGGCAAGCAAGTTTCGTTTCTTATGTTGATGAGTATGGTGCTTCTCCAATGGGTATGTCTATAGATGAAGATTTGGTTAACTTAATTATCCTTCCTTATAACGACCAGACTAAGCTCCTCGTGGGTACTACCGATGATTGGGAAGGAGGTGAGCAATGATTAGAGACGATGCAAAGATAATTGTAACATCAACTGGTGTATCACTTAAAGAAGCCTTGACTAGTGAAGAAATCAATGCAATCAATGAAGCTCATATCTATAGAGATTATGATTGTATCCCACATCTTAAACTCGCTGGTAATCCTCCTAGTGGCAAGGAAAGCCGTAGAACTAGGAGAATGTTAGAACTTAGAAAAAGAAAGGGTAGATTATGATTGATAAAAACAAAATAGAAGCTGCCAAGGAAGAAATCTATGAAGATAGATTTCTGCTAAATGGCGAAGAGATAGTCTTTAACAATGATGAAAAGGAAGAAATGTTCTATGAGGGGGACATCAAAGAAGCTATTGGACTAGGTGCTAAGTGGGCTATAAATGAGTTCTTGAACGATTTGAATGAATTGCTTCATCCTGCAAGCGAAGTTCCTAGAAATGATAACGGAAAGATTCTTGCATTCTCAAAAGAAATCGGTTATAGAAAGCTCTACGATATGAACGATGAGCTTGATAAAACCACTTGCGATACATATAAAGAAATGTGGGAAGAGCAAGTCAATATATTCCATTTGTCTGATTGGATATTTATAGATGAGTTGTTTGACTTAATTATCAACGGAGGTAATCATGATTAAGGAAGTAAAAATGTACTCTGTCGTATGTGACAGATGTGGAAAGACCTTCATTGATGAGTTTAATGGCATTGCGGCTTGGTTGGACGAAGGAACTGCAAAAGAGCAAGCAATGAAAAGCGAATGGGCAGAAATAGGTGATAAGCACTACTGCCCAGACTGCTATGAGTTTGACGATGAGTTAGATGAGTATGTTCCTAAAAAGAAAGGAAAATAAATATGAAGAAGAAAGGATATTACGAATATATACCACAGATTTACCCAAGGAGACTTTGGGTGATGTACAATACATCCGAAGAAGAAATAGACAAATGCTTTACCGACATGAAAGGCAAACCTCTTGTTCACAACGACAGTCCTATGAATGAAGGAAAATACGGAGGTATGGTTTATGACGAATGTATGAGTAAAGCTGGATACATCGGCAATCTTGTCGTCTTCCCGAAGAAGAAAGACATGACTATGAAGAATATCTGTCATGAGGCATTTCATGTTCTGTCGTCTATCAACGATGCATGCGATTTGGAAAGAATGTATAATGGTAGAAATGAGCATCAGGCATACCTTATGGGGTGGATATGTGATTGCATCAATAAAGCTCGTTTGGGTATTGGAGATTTCGTTGAACTAAAAGATAAGGATGAATAGATTATGATTAAGAAAGAATTAAGCGTATGAAACAGGAGTTTATTATTGGTGATATTGTTATGTATAAAAACAGAATACATACTATTATAGATATACTTGCTTCAAATGGTTATGAATTATCTTATGTAAGGCATCCAGTAAGCCCAGTAAGATTATCTGGAGTTCCTCTTACTCCTGAGATTCTAGAGAAAAATGGATGGAAGGATGATGGTTATGATTGGTATAGATTGCCAACAAAAAGAGCTTATCTGTATATAACAAAAGATATGACAACTTTGGGTGAGTTCTTGGTGTGTGTAGGTCTAGACAGACATAATATTGCTAGTATTAGTTTTGTTCATCAACTCCAGCATCTTCTCTTCGGTCTAGGACTTAACTCAGAAATGGAGGTGTAGATATGGAAGATTATTGTGAATATTGCAACCAAGGGTATTGCACATTGCAAGGGGGTCGTATGCAGTTTTGATGAAGAGAACCCTTGCATCATAAATGAAATGAAAGTTTAACGCCTTCGGGCATAATTTTAAAAGATATGAAAAAAGATGAATTACAAGCAAAGGTTGCCAAGCAACTAAGCATTATCAATGATGCTAACAATGAGATTTGTTCTTACGTAAATGATTACATCGAAAGTCTTCCATACAAAGTTGGAGACAAAGTTAGCTGCTCTAGATGTGATGTTTGTTGGATTACAAGTATCGTCCCTAAACGATATTACAGTGGCTATAATGGTGAGATTCAAGTAAAAATCAATCCTGCTAAGAAAGATGGTACTCGCTCCAATAGAGAGTTTGTTCTATGTAGTATGGAAGTTGATAGTATTAAGAAGATTGACTAACCATCCCTTATGGGATATAAATATAAGTAATATGAAAAAGATTATTTTGGCAGCCTTAGTCGTTGCAAGTTTATTCGCTTCTTGCTCTAGCGAAAAGACTTTTAAAAAGAAAGATGGCTCTACGATTACAGCAAAGCCTTATGGCTGGGCTAGTAAGGAGAATAAAGTAGAAGGTGTTAACTACGAGTTGAATGCTCCAGATGTTGTAGCATCTATCATCTTCGCCCCATCTGTTATCGCTCCAGTTCTACTGACAGCTTACGATGTATGGGAGCCAGTATCATATACTGAGCCATCTAAGTAACTAACCACCCTCTCCATGTGACAGGTGGAGAGGGTAAAAAGAAGGAAATATGAGATTAAGTGATTTTAAGTTAGGCACTATCTTAGTAGATGGTGATGGAAAAGTGTTTATCCATGATGGTTTTGTTAACGCTGATGGATATGGTGTGATAATTGGTGAGGATTCTGATGGAACGATTCAGAAATCAAACGGTATTGGTAATTGGATGAAGTTGCACATTAAAGGTGTTGCAACAAAAGAACAGATTAGTAAGTTCTTTGCCAATGTTCGCAAAACGCCGAAGATTATTAATTACTAGGGAGGATAAGCAATGAGCAAAGAAAAAGCTATTGAGTTAATTAAAGACTCTTTATTAGAAATTCCAGATATTGATGCTGATAGAGGTTATCCTGCACTAATGAGAGTTAAAGAGAATTTGAATGAAATGCTTAAAGAGTTGGAGGATTGATATGATAAGAGAATATGTAAAAATGAATATGGATATTATTTCTGCTTTTGCAGAAGGAAAGACTATCCAATACAAAACTGTTACTGGTGTCTGGTGTGATTTAACAGAAAGTGAAGGTTTACCAATGGGAACGCTAGAAGAAGAACCTAACAACTTCCGCATCAAGCCAGAACCAAAGTTCCGCCCATTCAAGGATGCAGAAGAGTGCTGGGCTGAAATGCAAAAGCACCAGCCGTTTGGGTGGTTGAAGAACAAAGAAAACGGGTATTATTCATTTATCACAATGCTAAACAATAGATTCAGGTTAAATGGATATGATGGATGGAGGTTTGATGACACTATTAAAAAATTTACCTTTGCCGATGGCACTACGTTTGGTGTAAAAGAAGATAAGTAAATATGAGTAACTATGATAAAGATTCAGAAATCTTATGCAATTTCGCTCATTCAATGCTGAAAGGCATGAAGAGTTTAGAATCAAACATATCTCAATTAGTGGATGAGCACTTTTGGGATTTAGTATAGAACTTTTTAAAGAAGAAATTATGAAGATAGAGAATTACAAAAGAGCAGAACAAATTCTTTCTACCATCAGTAAACTTGATGATTTGAAAGATTGTATCGATAAGTTTGACGATGCAGATTGGAGCTTCAATTATAAAGCTGTTTTTAACAGCAATTTTTCAGAGATTGCAACCGACAAGGAATTTGTCTCTAGATTCAAAGATTTTATTGAGAAAGAGAAACAGATTTTAAACGAAGAGTTTGAAAATTTATAAGCTATTTCAATTAGTGTCGAATTTAAAGAAGATTTATAGCGTATGAAAATAGAAATCAGAAGAGTAACGGACTGGAAGCGTGTAGTGGATGCTGCTCGGTTCACACAAGGTAAGGAACCGCTGGGACATGAGCCTAGCGATGAGTTCAAGAAACAGATGATTCTCAGCGAGCATTCACCGCTCAGAGAATTGGAGTTCGATATTAAGATGTATGGCATACCATACTGGGTGAGCAATCACTTTGTTCGCCATGTTCATGCACAGCCATTCGTCTCCACATCACGACCAGATATTACTGGCTCCAAGGTATCACGTCACGATATGCGTCAGGATGATTTGGTCAACTTGCAGCTATCCCTCAATGCTCAGGAGATTATCAATATCTCGAAGTTGAGACTCTGCAACAAGGCATCCAAGGAGACGAGAGAGGTGTGGTATAAGGTTCTTGACGAGGTGGCACGAATTGAACCTTTGCTTGCATCCGCTTGTGTTCCTCAATGTGTTTATAGAGGTTTCTGCCCTGAGCCGAAATCATGTGGCATAGATAAGATAAGCATGTTTCCCATCATAAGAAAATTCTACAAAAATCTTGAAACATACCAAAGCAACCAATGAAGAATCCTAAATATATCGTTAACGAATATGTCGGTGGGCACTTCGAGTACATAACTCCCTGCCCATTCGGCATCCAAGGCAAGTACACCAACGAAATACTATATGTAGGTAGCCTTGCTTGCCAGCGATGCGAGCACTTCCGAGGTATCAACAAAGAAGATGGTATCGTATCTTGTGGAATCGAATAGTTTTAAGAGTGCAGCCTATCTGCATTCTTCTTAATAATTAATCAAATTTTATATATGAATACAAAGAAAATCTCAATTATCCAGCGTATCAAGGAAAAATTCCTTGGCAAGCAGTTCTTTATTGCAGTAATCGCTAACAAGGGAACCAGTTCCTACTTCGTCAACTCTACCATCTACCGCTCAGAGAAGGAGGTGAAGGCTTACAAGAAGTACATCACCACAGACGAGCGTATGAAACAGAGCTTCGATTTCGTAGGCTATTATGGTTTCCGTTCTAAGTTCGACTTCCGCATTCCTCTTAGCGGAAAGCCAGTATCAGTTGAAGAGGCAAAGAAACTGGCAGAGAAGTAGTATGGGAAAGCTGATAGACCTTACTGGACAGCGTTTCGGCAGATTACTCGTCTGCCGAAAATCTGACAAAGAGAACCACCAGCATGGTGCGTTCTGGATATGCAAATGTGATTGTGGCAGGGGTTGTACGGTTCTAGGTTCTGCTCTTCGTGACGGACGAACCAAATCATGTGGCTGTTACCGCTCAGAGCGAGCATCTGCCATCATCACCAAGTATGGCAACCGCAATGGCAGACCCAAGCGGAAAGAGAAAGTTAACGGATAATATACATTTTATCACTTTTCATATTATATTTGCAACATGAAATTCAAGTATTTAATAGATAAAGTCAATGGTTTCAGACACCGCAACGATTTTGTGGTTCTGGACGGAAGAGCAAACTCGGTCACGCTCTCCAAGGGCATCTACGACCACATCATGCAGAAGGAACGTATAGACACTTCTATCTTCGTATTCAGGCTACCTGACCGAGGTACATACGGATTCTGTATGCGTGAGGACTTGGAAGAACTTCGCAAAGCCAACACCGCCTTCGCTCAGCTTCAATTTAATCAGAAGTATAAGAAGGTAGGTTTCAGAAGTGACTACCCTTCCATCACCGCCATCCTTGATGATTACAATCTTCCTCTCAACAGAATGGTTCGCCTGACTTGCATCCCACGCAAGTCAGCCAAAGGAGAACCTTATTACGAAATCATGCGACCAAACTTAAATTCGAGCACATGGCAACAAGACAAGAAGTAATACTCAAAGGGCTTACCCACTCTCCATCCGACTACGATTGTCAGGATGGGGAGTTGGCAACCTGCCTCAACCTCATCAACGAGGATGGGGCACTCCACCCTATTCAGCAGCCGATAATAGTAGAGAGTAGCAAGAATATCACCATATACCAATATAGTTCAATAGAACTGGTTCATAAGGTGACACACAATCAGGCTATTCACTCCCACTATATCATACGTACCTCGTACCCGAAAGATAGGGAAAGATGGGGATGGATAGAGCAGGATTCAGCAGATGATACACCTACAGAGTTCCTGCTTGGCGATGATTTCCACGTCAACTCTGTTTGCGCCATCGGAAACGTCTTATGCTTTGTTGGTATTAAAACTACCAAATATGCTATATGGAAGACTGGTTCTTATCTTATTTTCGGAAAAGATGATTTGCAGTTTGGTATTGAGATTGCCAACACTTATCATCAAGACCTTACCTTAAAGGTAGAAGCTGGAGATGATTTCTACAAATACTTTATTGTAGAGGATGGAAATCTCAATTTGTACTACAATACAAGTGCTATTGGTACGAGGAAGATGTTTACAGACCTTGATGCGATTGCCAACAAGAAACTTGCAGAACTCGGAACAGAGTATCTCAAAAGAAATGTTTTCGGTGTGGCTGCTCTTCGTCTTTACGATGGTACATACATCAATATATCAAACCCTTTTGTTCTTCCTAGTGCAGAGTCTAACGCTGTTTCAAGAAAGATAAACATATACAAAGACCCAGTAAAACCTGATGCTCCAAACGGAAAGACTATAACATCAGGTGTCGGCATCAACAAATACACCATAGAAATTAGAGAAGTTGGCAACTTGCAGCAATACGAGGATATTGTTCAGGGAGTTGATATATTCCTCACCAATGGCGAAAGTTTCTATCAGATAGATAAATCTTATAAAATAATCCGTACTGCTGATTATGGAGATATAGACTACGTGCTTTTGGATGATATGAACGCAAGAGACGTTCACGACACCATCGGCAATATGCCTTTCTATCATTCGATATTCATTCCTCTTAGTGAATTTGAACATCCGAAAGTTGTTAAGAGGCCAACGCAAGCAGAGGAAAACATTTCTCTTGCCGACCTCAACCGAATAGCATTTGGCGGCACTACTGCTATTACATACAATAACAGACTGCACATCGCTGGCATCAGAAAGAACATAGATTCCAGTTTGGTTCGCCAACCATACGGCTACAAGAATGAAGAATATCTTACTGCCATATACGAGATTCCGACAAACAACGGAACATACTATCTGAACGGATATATTGGTAACTATCAGGATATTATCGCTGTGCCAATTAGTGATGTGAAAGAGATTGTCGTTTACGAAAAACGCACATCTGGGTATCGTAAAAAACGTTTTAAATTATATAGCCCTTCTAATTTTGGCTTGTCATTTTTCGTGCAAACTCTAACTGGAGGTATTGATGATATTATGGGAGGCGATTGGTATGATATTACGGAATCAGACTGGAATGCAATCAAGCAGAAAGCAGATAGTTTTGCCGCATCAAACTCAGATGATTCTTACCAGCCTTCACTTATCAGAGTGAGCGAAGCTGAGAATCCTCTAGTCTTCCCTGCCAAGAATAGTGTTCAGGTTGGCTCATCCATCGTTAGTGCAATGGCAGCAAATACCCGACCAATCAGCGAAGGTCAGTTTGGAGATGCTCCTCTCTATGCTTTTACCGATGAAGGTGTTTGGGTATTGATGCTTGGAGAAGAAGGAACCTATATTGCCCGACAGCCAGCCAACAGAGATATTTGCTCTAACCCTAAGGGTATATTGCAGATTGATGATGCAGTTCTGTTCCCTACCGAGCGAGGCATCATGATGCAGCGAGGACGAGAATCTGAGTGCATTACCGATGTATTGGATGGCTTTCCATTCGACTTCACTCTAATATACAGCTATTCCAAGAAAAATCAATACTACCCTATCTCTATTCTTGAACTACAAGATTTTGAAGATGGAGAAGTAGCCTATGTTAGATTCAGGAAGTATCTGAAAAATGCCGACATGATTTACGACTATTACGATAGCCGTATCATCGTCTTCAATCCTAGCTATGGCTATGCGTATGTGTATTCCCTGAAAAGCAATTTGTGGGGAACGATGGTGAATGTGTTCGCCAAGCGAGTTAATAGCTACCCTGAGTCATACGCTATCAACGGTGCAGGAAAGATTGTTAATGTTTACGTTGAAGAACCGAGTGACAACATTCCTTTCTTTTTCTGCACACGACCATTAACGCTTGGTCAGGGAGATAGCCATAAGACTATGTTTACTTGTCTTATCCGTGGTTATTGGACGTGCGACTCCAGCAAATCTAACGGACAGATTCTTTTTGGAAGCAACGATATGAAACATTGGTTCTATATCGGTTCTTCTATAGACAATAGTCTTAGAAACTTGGTTGGCTCTCCATACCGCTATTTCAGAGTTGCCGTCATTGGTAAGATGAACGCTGATGAAAGCATCAGCAGCATTTCTACTGCTTTCCAACCAAGATGGCAGAACAAACTTAGATAAATATTTTTTTTACTATTTTCTATAATTACAATAAAGGGTAGCAGTCCGTGATGGATAGCTACCATTGCTTTATCTTAGCCTTAAACGACTAACCTAAAATGGATGCAAAGCGATTCTTGCTCTACCAGCCGAGCGGTTGCTGGCATCCTTAATCTTCTTTTTCTTATCCTCAGCCAGTGCCCAGAATCTATCAGCACCATCAGGATAAACAATCATTAACCACTCATATAAAGACTGGTTCACAATATAATCGTGAATGTATACCGTCATGGTATGCACACTTGTCTTCGAGAATCCACTTGGCATTCTCATGGCTAGATAATAAGCATCCTCATCATTTGTCGGGGAACCTATACACTCTTCCCACTCATTGGAATCAAAGCCACCTCCAAGCATTTCCATCTTGGTATATCGGAAAAGCATTTCCTTGCAGTCTTCTACCGCTGAGTCAAGAATCCTTGCCAGTTTATCCCGATTGCCATCCTCGCCCACATCATAGATGTTATGAATCAGGTGTGAATCCTCTACAGAACTAGAGATTGAATCCGCATAGGCAGCAGCCGTATTTTTGATGTCAAACACCAGTTCCTTCTTCTGAAGCTCTATCATTACCTTATAACCAAGATTGCATGTTCTGCATTCTTTCATACTCACCTCCTTCCTTATTCGTTAGGAGCCGTTCTGCTTGGTCTCTCACGTCTGTTGAAGGTCTCATGCAGATTCTTGATAGCTGTTACAGACAATTCCGAATAAGTCTTCGCCTCGTTAGGATTGGTAATAACGAACCAGTCCATCAGAGCCTTGTTGATAATGTAGTCATGGATAGAACTTGTAAGTGCATCCTTCAAAGCAAGCGGATAATTGGATGGAAGAGATAGATTGATTGTAATATTTGTATCGCCATCAATTAACTCGTTAGATGCAGTTGTACCGCTACCGGTTCTTACCGATTCACTTAACTCCACAAGCAGTTGACTATACGCATTCTGAATGCTACGCAAAGCCTGATTCTTGTCTTCTTCATCATCACTTGCCTGAATATTGCTGGCAGCCTCAGCATCCATGTCAGCAGCTCTTCTGCTACGCCCAGTCAGGAATGCCTTGTTCTGAAAGTCATAAATGAGTTCACTCATATACAACGTTATCGTTAAATCTTTTCTTGCCATACTATGATATTTTTGTTCGTGTTGGTTTCTTTTTGAAAAACGCTTTATCCTTGATGTCGAGCAATAATGCAGCAGCGTTATCTGCATACTCCTTCACCTTGTCGTTGGCGGTAATCTCACACCACTTCCCGATGATGCTGTTCACCAAGAATGAGTTGGCAGAGGATTTGATTGATTCGAGTAGGTTATCATCAAATCTGCTAGGCATTTCGAGTTGCCAAGTGATAGTTACGTCTGCTACTGAGACTCCTGAGATAAACCGTTTCAGCACGTTTCTCAACGAATCGAGCGATTCATTGAAGAACCTATCAATCATCGTCAGGTCTGCATCCGTCACAAATACTTGGTCAAATGCCGACTTTCCATCCTCCAGTTTGTTCTTTGCGCCTATGTAGGCAGTAGTCTTTGCCACCTCCTCATAGATGTCACTTTTCGTGATTGTCAATGTGAAATTTGCCATTCTTTATCTTTTTATAGAGTTTATAACCTAATACGATTAGCAGCATGCAGAGTGCTCCAAAAGACCATACTGCATACTTCAACTGAAACTGCTCCCACTTGGAGAGTTGTTTTTCTACTGGGTAGAGAACTGGGATGGAGTCTCTTTTCAGGAAGGAATCCACCTTCACCTTATACACATTTTTATAAATGCTCTTCTCATGCCATCGGTCAAGAAAGCAAGTATCTCCCTTCTGTCTGAAGAAGATTGAATCACGCACAAAAACGCTGTCAGAAGTATGCAGCGTATCGTGTTTTACTACGTCCCGACATATAACTTTTTCCATCGGGACGTATTTTGTCTTGCATCCCGACAGAAGAAAAGCCACCAGCAAGATACCAATCACGTAGAGTGCTACTTGCCAAAAATCAGTATCGTACCATTTTACTTTCATAGGCTAAACATTAAAGACCTTCTTTGCTCTTGTAAGAAACTTTCGTCTTGATTTCAAGCCGTTGGTTCCACCATTGATTGTCTTGGTAATAGCCACGAAACTATCACTATCAGCCAGTTTGTTCAGGTCATGTTTCCACCACCACCACATAGCACTCTTCGTTGCTCCTAGCGGAAGCTCCAGCAACTGAGGATTCTCCATGATGTCACCAGTGCAATACTTGCTGTTCTGATAAGCCTGATAGTTGGCTCTGCCAGTAATCTGAATCAAGCCCCTACCCCGATACTTGTAGCCATCACCATCTTTAAGGTTGCCGAGCATGTTCTTCAACTTGCCCACATCATACCTATGGAAGTAGTCCTTGTTGCCGAGTTCCTTGGTGTATCTCAGTTCACCACTTTCATGTGCAATTTGAGCCAAGAAATGAGCCATTCGCTTAGGAGTATCAATATGGAACACCTCAGCATAGCCATTGATATAAGGAAGAAACGCATCCACCTTATCCTTGGCATTCGGCATAATAGCCAAAATCTGTTCTCTTGTTACCTTCATATTACTTGCCCTCCTTCACTTGTTTCAGCATACTTGCGAGTTCATCCTTCACCTTGCTCTCAAAGTTGCCTAGTTTTGTCTTGAAATAAACATTTACCCCGAATATTGCTCCAGAGTAAACCAATGTCTGACTGACATACCACAGCACACCATCAGACACCACATAATTGTTGAGAAAGAATGATAGGAAGGTGAGTACAACACCACTCACTAGCATTCCTATAGCTGCACCATATTGCAATCCTTCACGTACATTTGGAGTCATATCTTATATTTATATATTATTAATAATATGCAAAGATAAGAAATGATTCCCAATTAGTTACTTTATCCGTTTATTGTGTGCCATATTTTGCTGGTAGGATGCAAGCAGTCAGGGTCTTGCAGATACTCGATAGCCATCAAAACCACCATTTCCTTCAACTCATCAGCATCTTTGCTATATCGCTCCAGCATCACATGATGGTCACTTCTCATCAGGTTCATAGTAACAGCCAAATCATGGATGGTATAGTCAGAAATATCATCCTGATGCTTGTCAAAGGCTTCTCTTATCTCATCATCCGAGAAGAAAGGAGCCGTATGCTTGGTTCCGTCAGCATCCTCATACCACATCTTGCTGATAGCATCATCGGCAAAGTGTTTGTCAAAATGCTCTTCGCTCAACACACCATACACCATCGCACAAAGATGATGCTCCTCCACATCGCTCAACTTGCATGAGAGATACTTGCCGACTGCCTTAGCTATAGCCAACATCTGTTCAGGAGCCATTTCCTGCTGATACTTTTCTACGAAATCTACGAAATTCATACCTATACAAATTAAAAGTTTATGATGTTGCAAAGATACGAATATCTTAAACGCAGCACCATAAACTCGCAGATATTTCTGTAGCTATCTGAATATCAGACAAATACAGTTACGATAAAAACACCTCCTTTCTTTATTCGTCCTTAAATCTGGTTCTCTTCTCTCCACCCCTCGTCCAGATGTCGCTTTTCTTGCGTTTCGCCACCTTTCCGATAACGTCATTCTCGTAAAGTTCGGGCTTATTCTCCCTACCTTGTGTCTCTGAAGCAACACCACCATTCGGGTTGCCACCTTGGCTGGCATCAGGTTTCCCATTGCCATACCATTCCTTGTCACTTGGTTTGTCTGCAATCATAACTATAAACTATTAACTATAAATTATAAACTAAGCAGCAAGCGGTGGGTTTTGTCCGTCAGAACTAACTCCCTGACCGCTCATCATCTGCTGCAACATCGCCTGAGCCTTCGGATTGCTCTGTGATGCCTGAGCAACTTGGGCTTGAAGCTGAGGAGAGAATCCTTGTGGAGTCTCACCATTCTGAATGGCTTGCTGGTTGGATGCAACCGATTGCAACAACTCCTCTCCAAATGGGAAATCTCCTACTTGCAACAACTGCTCCAGCGTGATAGCCTGATTCTGCCATAAGGTCATAAGGAACTCATTTGCCATCTGTCTGTATACAGGAGTAGCCGTACTTTCCGTGATGTTGATGTCAAACTCAACGTCTCGTATCTTCTTAGGGTCGTAGTGTACAATCTGTCCTGCCCTACCCACGATATTGAAGTTACGAGCCACGTCATAGTACTGCTGCATATTCTTCACGGTCTTGTAAGCACCATCAATGATGAACTGGCTGAATGTCTCCAATATATCAAGCAGCGACATGGTAGCATTCTGTGTCTGCTGTGCATAGAGCGAACCGCTCGTACCTGATACTCCTGGTTTACCTTGCAAGGCTCCGTTCACGCCCGATATATCCTCAAAGAACTTCAACTGATAGCTGAGCAAATCACCGATACCGATGTTCGTAGAGTTATTCGCCACTTGCTGAGGAACCTGACCGCTCTTGTTTGGCTTGTATCTCACGACACCATTGAACCTACTCCACTCATCACAGAAATCATCCCAACTCATATCATCAGGCAGACAATCCTCAGGACAGAGCAGCACACCCTTGGCACTTGCACGCATGATGAAGTCATACATTGTGATAAGTCGGTTCACGTATCTCTGCTGGTCAATCACATCTTCCACGAAGCTGTGAATCTCGCCATCAATAAACGGATAGAACTTAAAGCAGTATGGATGCTCACCATGAGCATAAGGGGTCTCGCCTTCTCTCAGAATATCACCGAAAGGAGAAAGATAGTAGAAATGCCAGTAATCATCCATAAACCACTCGGCATCAATCAGAGGAATATCCTCTTCCAGCATGCCAGCAGCCATACCTCGCCTGATTCTGTCTCTGTTCTCTGCATCTACAATATCAGCCTTATCCTCAATATCAATCTTGAAATCATCGCCATTGTTGTAGTCGTGGCATCGGTATCTCGGTTTACTCTCCTTGCGCCAAACCTCAATCACTCGGCAGAGCGAAGGGTTGGCAGGATTCATAAAGTCGATAGTCTTAGGGTCGAACTCACCGAATCGCTGAGTGCAGTCTGCAATCACGAAATCTCGGTTAGCCGCCAACCGGTATATCTCCTTCAACTTACGAGCCTCAGCAGGAGACTTGGCAAACTCTCTCAGCACGTTGCCGATGGTAATGTCATGCACCTCGCCCAAACAACTCACGTCCCAACCACGGAAATCCCTCATATTGTTGTCTATGAAGAAATTGTTCGGGTTCACGTAGTCCGTCCAGCAATCCAACCTACCTCTTCGCCATCCATACTTTTTCTTATAGATAGCAGCACCGCTTATCAGGAACTCTTCCATGGTTCGTGCATCCAGTTCCGTCTCTCGGTTCAGTTGTCGGTTACATTGCAGCACCACGCTCATGGTCTCACCATATCGTTTCTCATCCTTATCTCTGGCATTGCAGGTAGGTTCCTTGCTCTGGGAGCGATATACACCCAGCACATTCTTCACCAACCTACGGATAAGGTTGTTCTTCAATGGTTCGCTACCCTGCTCACGGATATAGTCTTCCTCCCTGATACGTTTAGTAAAACCACACTTGCTTTTGAACTCAATGGTATCTCCCCACTGGTCTCCATAGCAGTATCGCTTGTTTCGTAATCTTCTCTTTCGGAAGTTATCCATGTTGTTATAGTATCGTTGAGCCTCCAGCAAGATAGAGAAGGCACGCTCGTATGGCTTGTCAAATCGGTTCTTGGATGCCTTCACGCTATCCAGTTCTTCCTTGTCAAGCACCCTACTCAACGATAGCAGTTTGGTTTCTTCTTTCTTCTTTGCCATAATTTATGATGTTGTAGGTTCAACAATATGTGCCAACTTTCTAGCCACTCCAAGGAATCCGCTTGCAGTATCGGTATCGCCAAGGCTGATACAAGTGAGATAGCCAGCCATGTATAAGATGGAATCTTTCAGGACGGAAGGAAGACTGATTTTCTGTTCGGTAGTGATAGATGGAACCTGAACGTAGATGAATGCCAATGTAGCATCCTGCTTTTTACTAGTATATAGTTCGATACTCTTGCCGTTAGCCGTATGCACGATAGCCGCAATCGGTCGCTCAGGATTTCCCCTGACTCCATATTTGCAGTTCTGATACTTGTAGGCATCATCACTATCAGAAATGATTTCAGCAGGACGGTTCCAGCCTTCTGCCTTCACAGAAAGTATTCTCAGCATATCGGTAGGCAAGACCATCTTACCCACGTAATAGCCGTTGCTATCCGTCCACGTTACAGCATTCTTACACGAAGTACCTTCCACCTCAGGAGCATCCGAAAGAATGATTCTTGCTGCATCTACGATTTTACTCTCAATAAGTTCTGCTTGCGAGAGTGTATCAGAATCGCTAGGAGCCAGCAAACCAGCAGACTCTTGGTTTCTATCCAAGAGCACCTTCACCTCTTTCACTAAATCAGATACAGCATATTCTACCATTACTCTAAACCTTCTAGTTCAACACCATTTTCTTTAGCAATCGCCAAGATGTCTTCCTTGGTCTTCATCTTGGAACGGCTCACACCATAGGTCTCAGCCAGATAGTCCTTGGCATCCTCAACGTCTGTCACTACGTGGGTCTTCTTCTCGTCAGCCACCTTCTTCTTTGCCTTGGCAGCAGCCTTCTTCTTAGCTTCCGCAGCTTCCTTCTTCTCGTCAATACTCTCTGCCAAGAAGAACTTGTCTTTGAACCAATAATGAGACTCGATAGCCTTCTGTACCTTAGGGTCTCTTGTCATATAGACACTGCTGCCCATCGTTTTACCCTCAAAGACAATACGCATTCGCTCATCACCTACCATAACGCTGAATGCCAAATCAGTACCTGCTTGATATTTATTAAACATGATTATACCTTATTATATATATGTGTTACTAAAAAAGGGATGGGGCTAGTGCCCACACCCCTCACTATTTGATGAATAAATTGCAATTCTACTTGCTTTTAGGCAGCAGCCTTGGTTTCCTCTGTATCAGAAAGGCTATCTGTTGCAGGAACCGCAGCAAGGCGCATACGAGCGTGTGCCTTAGGGTACTTCAAGTACAGACAAGCTACCTCCTGAATAACTACTGCATCGGTGTTACGGATGCCAGCCTTCTTCAAGTCGAGCACGTTTCGAGTCCAAGACAAGTGTACTCGCTTAACCAAGAACTCAGGGTCAAGAGCAAAGCCGCAGTCACTCATACCGAAGATGTCAAACAACTCAGAGTGAATCATCAACACCTCACCGAAATCGGTCTCCCAACTCTTGAACTTCAAGTCCCAAACCTCAACGGTGTCCTTCAAGCGGAACTTGTCAGAATCAATCTTACTGAATGCGCTCACGAAGTCTGAACCAGCGATAATCACCTTGCGCTTGTTGCCGATACCAGTACCAACAAACAAGTCCTTTGAAATGTCAACCAATTCCAAATCAGTAATCACTCGTTCATTCTTGCCGTAGCCCTTCTTAATATCGTCAGCAGTAGCAACATGACCTACCTCAATATCCTTACCAGCCATCCACCAAATACCCTTGGTAAACCACTGGGCAGAGTTGTTCTTGGTAGTATGCTTGATACAAGCCATATCACCGAAGAGATAAGTACCTTCCATCGCAAGACGCATATCATAGATACTATCCTCCTCGATGTCAGAGAAATCCCAGTCTACTCGCTTAGCTGCAATCTTATTAAAGGTACTCTCCTCTACCTGAATCATGAAGTTCTGGCAGTACTGAATCTCAGAATCAGGAAGGTTGTTGAAACGACCTGTCTGTACATCCAACTCACCGCAACTCTTAGCCATACGGATAAGTACCTGACCCTTCTTCAAAACAGGAATGCCGATAGCCTGCTTGCTGACCAACTCACCATTTACAGCATACACAATAGGATAACCCTCTGTATCTTTACCGCAAACGCAAAGTTCCAAATCAGGAGTAGGAGCATCTGTAATTGTTGAATAGGCAACACCCTTATAGTTGGTAATAGCCTTCATACCCACCACTCGGATGGTATCATCCAAAGTAAACATTTCAGGGTCTTCTACCTTCAATACCATAGATGTACCAGTACTCTTCGTGGTATCCTCCTTGACGGTTGTCTTGATAGGACGTGTACCGATACTCCAATACTCAACTACAAACGAACTAGCAGGCTTGGTTGTCGCATAGCGTGAAATCTGGTCAACTGGAGTAGCCATCGGACGAATCTTGGTAATCTTGTCGTTGATGTCGTTCTCATAGAACTCCGTACCATTCTCGTTAAAGTGCTCACGACCTTTTCCCTCAGTAGCGATACCATCATCCTGACGAGCCGCACCACCATTGCCAGCATCATCGGCAGCAGTAGCACCACCAGCTTCCGCAGCATGACCACTCTCGGTAGTACCGCCATCAGGCAGAGCCGCCTCAGCCATGATAACCTGACCATTCACTCCAAAAATAACTGCCATAACCATCAGGAAGACGGAAAGCAGCCGATTAAATGTACTTTTCTTCATTGTTATCCTAAATTAATTAAACATTATATATTATCTTTTTACCTTTTCTCATTATCGAATGTGTGTTCTCTTCTCGTTGCCACGCTGCCAGATATTACCCCTACGTGATATTCTACCAACAGCACCAAGGTCAGGCTGATTATCCGTAGGCTTGGTCTCCGCATTGGCAGAATCAAGGTCGGCAGTACCATCACCCTTCTTTCTCAGTTCAAGGTTCTTGACGTGCTTGCTGTTCTTGCCACGAACCTCACCTTCATGGGCAGCATCAGCCACATCAGTATCATGGTTCTTAGCCTTGATGAAAGCAGTAATCATTTCCTCTGTAAACTTGCCAGTCACCACATTGCGCATAGTCTGAAAGCACTGGTCAATTGCATCATTCACAGCTTCCTCGCCATACTTCTCTTCCAACTTGTCGAATACCTCATAGCTGGAAGGCATATTCTTGTCATACTCCTCCTGCAATTTCTTGCCGTTGGCAGCATTCTGCAAGAACTCCGACTGAGCCGATGCAATCTCATCCGCATTATCAGGGTCTGAATAGTAGTCAATGGCATCCTCGCCATGTGTACGAATCAACTCAGCGTAAGGACTCTTGCCAGCCTTCATCGCTTGAAGGAAAGTAGCCGCCTCAGGGTCACTACCCAGCCAATCGCCCATCGCCTTTTCATTATCCTTATAACCCTGCAAAACCTTCTGCTCGGCATCATAATCATCATTGATTGCCCCATAGATAGACTCATCATCCTCATACTCCGTATTAGGATGGCGGGTCTTCAAACGCTCCAAAACCAAGTCTCTCTTGGTCTTGGTGTCTTGCTGTTTTGCAGCACTAGCATTCTGCTCAATATTTGTATTTTCGTCCATATATATATGTGTATATTTATAAATCAATGCCCAAAATTAATGCTTTTTTCCGATTTTCATCTTTTATCCGTTAATTTAGTCTAATCGGATGCGACTAATTCAATACTTTTTTGTATATTTGCAGGGTCAGATATGAAATATAAGGATTCACGATGCTATTTTATAGAGGAACGTGATGCTGATTTATTGAGGGCTTACAAAGAAATTATTAATGTAAGAGACAATATCAGACTCTCAGAGATTGAGGAAAAGCTAGCCCAATCTCCGAGCAGAAGATTTTGGGTTTCAGAAGACCGTGCTTATATAGTCATATTAGACTTACTGAAAGGAAAACCTCTTGATAATATGATACCTACCCGAAAGGAAATGTATCAGGAGATTTTCAGACGATTCCAGATTCATAAGAATAATGAGCCATATCTCAGTAATATGGATATTATCAAACGTGTATGTGCTGAAAAAGCACCCAGTTTCTATTTGACTCCTCAAAGCATACACGTAATTCTTAGCAGGGTGAGAAAGGAGGAGAAGCAAAGATGCTACGAGATACGAAAGAGAAGATTGCGCTTTATGCTGGGTACATTATAATAATGTGTATCACTTTTCTTGGATATGATGGCATGGGTCTCTTTGACGATTGTTCTATTCAGAACCGACTAAGCTACCCTTTCTTTCATCAGAACATCTTTCATGCTGCCATCAACCTTTATGTCTTCCATCAATGCTACCGAGCCATCCCTTGTGGCATCGGTCACTTGGTGGCATTCTATCTCATAGCCATCAGCTATCCCTTCACCTCATCCCTACCAATCATCGGTCTCAGCGGCTTTATCTATGCTTACATGGGCTTTATCGCCCCTTACGTGGAGAATAAAGTAAGATACAATCTCACCATTCTCCTATATATCTGTGTTGGAATCTTCTTCCCTTGCATGGCAGTTGGAGTCCACATCTATTGCTATGTACTTGGTCTGTTGTGGGGTTATTTAAATGCACCGCTATGCCAAGACAAGTAACCGCCAAACTGACTGATGCTGTAGACAAACACGTACTGGGCATCCTGAAAGAGAACGAGAAACGCATCAAGGAAATCAACACGCCCTTCAATCCTATCAAGGGTGAAGGTTGTGGAGATAAGCGTTTCCTGCTCTTCCTTCCTGATTTCCCGATTCAGAGACAGCAGCTTCCAGTTTCGATGAAGAAGATTCCGCTCGTCAAGATGCTCATCGAGTTTGGTAGCTGCAAGGCGGTAATCGAGGAACTGCACAAGGATATAGACGAACCATACAACCTAGAGGAAGAAACGGAGCAACTGGTGGAGCAGTTTACTCGCATCAGAATGAAACACGACCCTTTCTTCTTCTTCGCCACGTTCATCTATATCAAACCGAAAGGTGGAGGTCTCCCCTTCCGTTTTGTGCTCAGAAGACCGCAGCGAAGACTGCTCAGGTGGCTGGAGGAACGAAGAAAAAAGAATCGCCCTATCCGTCTCATCCTGCTGAAAGCCCGACAATGGGGAGGTTCTACGGTCATTCAGATGTACTTCCTCTGGCTGCAACTCATGTGGCAGAAGGGCCTCAACTCGCTCATCGTGGCTCAGGTCAAGGACACAGCAGAGACCATTCGAGGTATGTTCGAGGAAGCTCTGAAAAACTTCCCTACCAAGTTCCTCTACGAAATGGGAGAAGCGTTCTCTGAGAACGAACCGAAGTTTGTTGGAGTGGGAACATCAGGTAATGTAAAGAAGGTTCCTCAGCGATTCTGCAAGATTAAGGTGGGTTCCATGGAACGACCACTATCAGCCAATGGTGAAGACTACAACTTGGTTCACCTTTCCGAGGTTGGATTGTGGAAAAAGACGGATGGTAAATCTCCTGAGGAGGTAGTACAGAATGCTACCAATGGTATCTTATACCGACCATACACGATGATTGCCTATGAATCCACCGCCAATGGTACTGGCAACTTCTTCCACAAGGAGTGGCTTGCAGCAGTCAAGGGAGAATCTCAGTTTGAGCCGTTCTTCGTTCCTTGGTACGAGATATACGATATGTATCATCTTGAATTTGAAAGCAAGAAACAGAAGGTAGAATTTGCAAAATGGCTATATGAGAACCGCAACAATACCAATACGATGTCAGACCGAGAGGAGCCATGTACCTATCTTTGGAAGTTATGGACGCTAGGTGCTCCACTCGAAGCCATCAACTGGTATATTGCCGAGCGCAGGAAGTTCACCGACCATGCCGATATGGCTGCTGGCTACCCTACCGATGATATTGAAGCATTCAAGCATTCAGGAGCCAAGGTGTTTGCCGAAGACAAGGTTGACAAGTTCCGCAAGGGATGCCGAGCACCTAAGTTCATCGGTGATGTTTATGGTGATGGATATAAGGGCAAGAAGTGTATGCAGAATGTCCGATTCTGTGAAGACAAGCAGGGGCAGTTGTGGATATGGAGCAAGCCTGAGACCTTTGATGATTGCAAGGTAACCAACCGCTATCTGGTCGTAGTGGATATTGGTGGACGTAGCAAGAATGCCGACTGGTCTGTTATCTGTGTCTTCGACCGCTATTGGATGATGGAAGGTGGCAAGCCGTATGTGGTAGCCCAATGGTATGGGCATATTGATATGGACTTGCTGGCGTGGAAGGCGGCTCAGATAGCCAAATACTACAACGATGCTCTGCTGGTGATTGAATCCAACACCTTGGAGACTAAAGACAAGGAGCACATCTTGGAAGGTGGTGACCAGTCTGAGTTCATCCTGAATCAAATTAAAGATGTATACGACAATCTCTATGCACGCAAACAGAGCGAATCAGACATCAAGAATAAGGTTCCAGTGAAGTACGGATTCCATACCAACGTGGCAACCAAGCCAATGGTTATCTCAGTATTGGTTCAGGTTATCCGTGAACAACTCTATGTAGAGCGAGACGATAGATGCTTAGATGAATATCTCACCTACGAGAAGAACGGAACGGTATACGAGGCAGCAGACGGAAAGCACGATGATTTGCTCATGACTAGAGCCATCGGACTCCACATCTGTTTCAATGAAATGGAAATGCCTAAGATGATTTCCATTCAGGCAAAAGTAATGAGAAGAAAGGTTTCTGTTTCGGCAGCAACCATCATATAGTTTCAAACAATAATAATTACGATTATGAAAGTAACAAAGATTTTCAAGCGCATCAAGTGCGAAATCATGTACCGCCAAGCTACGGCTAAGGCAGACTACGCATCCAAGAAGAACCATGGTGAAATCTTCTACATCCTTCCTACGCAGAAGGGCAACCTCATGATTATGAACCGCTCACTCTTCGAGGCATTCAAGAAAACCAAACTGGTAGACAACGACATAAAGGTCAGAGACCTCTTCAAGGATTGTGTCTACCATACCAACTGCAAGAGTGAGAAGGGAAAGCGCAGCCGCAAGCGCAAATTTCTCAGATGGAAGGGCTTAATCTAAAATTTTTCTGCCATAAATAAACGGATAAAAGATAGGTGGAGAAAATTCTGCCTATCTTTGCCTATTATTAATAATGTGTATCAAATATGATTTATAAAATAGTACAAGGAAATAGTTTCAAACTCCACATCATGGTGCGGAAGATGGACGTATCGAAAGAGTTCCAGCGACTCGTTGACTTCGATATGAATCTGGCTACCGACATCAGAGTTGAGTTATCAGGCTGTTTCTGCAATACAATTTCTGTTCCAGTACAAGTAGCAGGAATCCAAGGCAACGTACTGATATGCGACATACCTTCCACCCTCGATTATGGCAACTACAACGTCAGGGTATCATGGAAGTATGATGGCAGCGAAATGGTCAGCATCGAGCGCAACCTTCTGAGAATCGTAGAACACAACTCTATGAGTAATGTTCCTATCGGCATCACGGAAGGAGAGCATACTGGCTTATTCAACCTCCGCTACTACATCGTGACCGAGAATCAGTCTACTTGCCCTATTTCTTTCATCGTTGATAACGCTAAATTCAGCTACACCATCAATGGTGAAACCCAAATGGTGGAGAGTCAGGAGAACTTCGTAATTAACGGAACTATCAGCAACGGAAAGAAACTGGAAGCTCAGTTCATGCCTATAGAAGGTTTCAGCATCGGTCAGGTAAAGGTTATCATGGACGGAAAGGACGTTACTGCTGAATATTACAACAGAAACACCCACAAAGTCTTCATCCCAGCAGTATCAGGCTACGTTACCATCACGGCAAGCGGAACCGTCAAGGCAAGTTATTATGGAGCTTCATCAGCCAAGAACATGAGTGAGTTGAACATGGAAGACCTTACGCTTATGGAAGGCACTCTTGTCGGTCAGACTCTTACCATCACAACAACGGAAGAGAAACCATACATCTGGTTTGCAAGCCGCCAGCCGCTCATCTTCAACCAATGCGGCTTCGAGGCATCCATGAACACCACAAAGCTAGGTGACCTCTACTACTATTGGTCAGACGAACTTGTAGCTGGTGACGATAACGAATATCAAATTAAATTAAAAGAATAATATGGCAGAAAAGAAAAAATACAACAGCATCCTTGTAAGTGGGCGCAAAGACCAGACTCTGACATATTCAAAGTACGTCAAAGACGAGGAATCGGGAGAATCCGTCAAGGAATCACTCGACAAGAAGGTCAACGTCACTGATGAGTTAACAACTCAGCAAATCAAGGATGGTGCTATCACCAACGAAAAGATGGCTGCTGATTCTGTTGGTAACTCCAACCTCCAAGATGGTTCTGTCAGCAACGAGAAACTGGAGGATGGAAGTATCACCAACGAGAAGTTGGCAGAGAACTCCATCACCAAAGACAAGTTGAAAGACAACACCATCGGTGTAGAGAAGTTAGACCCAGAGCTTCGCCAGACTATTAATGCAGCTACTGGTCTTCCTGAGAATTTGGTAGAAACCATTCAGAACGTAGATGATACGCTGAAAGACCATCAGAGACAGTTAGATGATAAGCAATCGCAGATTGATGATAAGCAACAGCAAATCACCGCCAACGATGAAGACATTTCATTATTACAGACTCGCAGTACTCAGATGGAAGAAACCATCAAGGATATTGCTGCTACTGGTGGTGCAAGTCAGGCTACTGCTGTTACTTATAATAATGAGAAGTCAAAACTTACTGCAATTAACATACAGAGTGCAGTAGATGAGGTTGTTGAAAAGACAGCTATCAAGAATGAGGAAGGTAATGTTCAAGATACTCCATTCAGAGTAATCGAGAATGAAGAGTTTATCAAGGCTGTAGTAGATTCTGAGGATAGGATTCTCTATGGTATCTATAGGGATACTGGCAAGCCATATTATCCTCTCAATGAAATGTATCACGTCATTCAGAATGAAGAGTTCCTTTGGGTAATTCTTGATGCAGCTAATCATCCTCTTCTTGGTATTCAGCAAGATGGTACTAGCTGGGCAGCCAAGGCTCAGTGGCTTGATGATATTAAGGCTATCAAGAATGTTCTTTCAAACATTGACGAAACTCTTAAAACTTTCCAGCCAAAGGAAGATGGTAAGGGGTTGATAAACATTGATGTAGCTGACAGCTTCTTCTATATTTCTAATGATGAGTATATCATTGCAGTAGTAGATGCAGAAAACAGAATCCTTGCAGCAATCAAGTATGATGCACAGCCATACTTTCCTAATCATGAAATGTACTCTGTAATAGCCAACGAGGAATGGCTCTATGCTATCATTGATGCAGAAAACAAAGTATTAGGTGGTTTCCGTGCTGATGATGGTCACATGGTTGTTGGTGGTATTGATATTAGTACCTTTATTGCCAATGCTATTATTGATATAGCAGACATCAAAAAACGTACAGCTCATCTTTCTACAATAGAGAATGATGAATATCTTTCTGTTGAGACTGATGCCGAGGGTAAGGTGATTGGATATACTGCTCCTGATGGTAGCCATTATCTCTACAAGGTAAAGTCAGAAACTATCCTGACACAAATAGAAGAAAAAACAGACATAGAGAATAGGCTAGAGATGACATTGG